>Ga0306926_10000094_pt1 | contig 68206 bp, 58 predicted proteins | sample flu12Cox44000178_FD_203759 | JGI IMG/M metagenome (GOLD analysis project Ga0306926, IMG submission 203759) | Lab enrichment of tropical soil microbial communities from Luquillo Experimental Forest, Puerto Rico - flux8day.12C.oxic.44.000.178 (v2)... | ecosystem: Environmental > Terrestrial >... | reverse complement strand
TCGAACGGCGCGCGTCGGCAAAGGGTTGGTATTGCCGTTAGCGTCGAGAGTGGAATATCGGAATACGATGTTATCTACACCGTCCACTTCCACGATGCGATTATTGTTGGAGTCAGTAATCAGTGTGTTGCCGCTGGGCAGCCGGCTTGCAACTGCACGCCGTTCAAAGCCCCGCCGGCAGTGAACGTTCGAAAGGTCTTATGCTCCCGCGTTCACCTCGACAGCCCGATTGTTGTTCGCGTCGGCGATGAGGACATGTCCGTTGGCGAGGAGTTCAGCACTGTTAGGATTGTTGAGAAAGTTGTCGGCAGTACCCATGACGCCAGTCGTACCGTACTGCCAGACGATCTGATGTTTGGGGTTCACTTCGATAATGCGCTCGTTGCCCTGATCGGTGATAAGGATATCGAAGTTTGGCAGAAACGTGGCCTGCACCGGCGTATTCAGCTCATTGGGGCCTGAACCGGTTACACCAGCTTGCCCGTATTGCCACAAAATGTTCCCCGCTCGTCCGACCATGAACACTCGATTGTCGACACAGCCATTAGGATTCGTACACTGCGGCACAGTATTGGGCGGTATGCCTGTACCCGAGATGAGAGTAACTATACCGATGCGTTCCGCATCGTTTGTTCCCACGACTGAATGTGGCCCCGCCGTAACCGAGCCATCGCCGAACTGCCAAACGCTCGCGTGGGTCTCCGGGTTGATTTCGATTACTCGATTATTGAACTGATCTGCGATGAGAATGTTACCTGGTCTATTGAAGTCCTCATTAATCGAATCTGCGGAAGCAGAAAGGGCCAAACTCAAGACGCTCGCCGCCCATAGCATCGTTCGTGAAAGTTTGATATTCTTTTTCAGCTTACACAAGGAACCACACCTCCAGGAACCTTATTATGAGTTCAAACGGATTCGCTGTGTCGGTTTCGAACTGTAAATTAGCGTTTCAAAACTGTAAATCGCGTTTCAAAACTGTGAATCCTATGGAGAGGAAACGCGAGCTGCCGAATTGACCTACAGAGGTAATGTCAGATTTCGGTGGGCGCGCCTATCGCCGAGCCGGGTAACGCTGACAGGTGCGCCTATAGGACCTAAGCGGCTATTACAGAACCACTGGCCAGGTAGCAGACCCCGGTCCTCGGTTGGCGCTCTTTTCGTACTTACCAGCCTTCGAAAGTAATTGACTAGGAGTTCATGCCCGGTTGCCAGATCCTGGGCTCTAACCGAATGACAATCAGCATCGCCAAGATCCTATATGGAAGGCTACTCCTTCATCGCGAGTGCGTGCCTTACTGTAGCCTTGATCGATGAGGTGAACATTAAGCCAACGCGCTAGGTCCGGGTTGAGATTTCACATAATCCAGTATGCGGCAACATCGCATCAACCTTCGCTGACAGATCACGCGCACTGCTGTTTCAATTCAGCAGCGAGGCACCCCGCGAGGGGCCGGGATTGGTTGCGGCTCACCGGCCCCGGGGTGCCCGTAAGCGAAGAAGAAAGTGGCGCGAGGCAATTGTACTCCAGGGTCGAGCGATGGGGATAGATGCCCAAGTGCGCTGCTCGCCGCCACCCAAGCTTGACCATCCGGGGCTCGAGCGGCGAGGTGCAAGGCTGTTCACTTTTACTCGTCCCTGAGGTTCAAGCTGCTCTTCAGCGATGATGCCTGGGCATCTAGCGCATTCAGCGGCGCAAGCCCGAACCGCTCTTCTATCGTCTTCAAAATCGACAGCGTGTCGTGCTGCGCATGATCGACAAAGCCCATCTTGGCGAAAGGACCTATCACGATCGCCGGAACGCGGGAACCGTCGCCCCAGACGCCATTGCTGGCCGGCGGTGTAACGTGATCCCACCGCCCGCCATGTTCGTCGTACGTAACGATAATGAGCGAGGTTTCCCAGTAATCGCTGTTCTCCACGGCGTTGACAATGTCTGCGACATGCTGCTGGCCCTGCAACAGGCTCGCGTATCCCGGATGCTCATTGTTGGGGCCCAGCGGCTTGATGAACACAACCGAGGGCAGCCTCTCATTCGTCAAGTCCGCGAAGAACATGTTCTCGTCCTGGAGGTGTGCCGCCGAAACCGGATTGCGTACGCCATTGATCCACGGGGCGTAATTGTCATAGTAGGCGAACGGCTGATGGTGCCACTGGAACAGTGGGTCCACCGGCGGGTTGGGCGGCACCACGCCATTATTGGCCGGATTGCTGGCTGTGCTGGCCAACGCATTGTCCCAACCTCCCGAGTACCACTTCCAGCTCACGTCACTGGCCCTAAGGCGATCTCCGATATTGGGGCTGTAAGGCCGGGTCGCATCGGAAGGGTTGCTGTCGTTGAGCGTTGGCAGCAAACTCGCGCTTCCCACGGTGAAGGAGATCGGGACGAGGTTTACCGAGAAAATCGTATTTACGGCGTAGTTCTTGTCGAACGTTGCCCCCGCAACGCTGAACGAGAACCCGCCAATCGGTGTGATGTTTCCATCATGTACGATCTTTCCCGTGTTGGCGTCCACCAGGAGTTGGCCATCTGTATCCAGCGTCGGCTGCATGCTGGCAGGAGCATTCGGGTACACCGGGGCTGCTGCGGAGATCAGGAACTGATGATTCAGGAACGACCCCCCGAACGCGGCATGGAAGAAGTTATCGCACAAGGTGTACTTCTGGGCCAGCAGACCCTCGGGCATATTGCTTGCGTCAAAGTAGCTCATGACCAGCCCAGGATTGTCGCTCCAGGTGACGAACCAGTCCATCGCGCCATGGTCGATCTGCGACTGCTCATGCCAAAAGCGATGCACGATATCGCCGGTCTTGTCGTTGGGCTGCAGGGCCGAATTCGTGAGCACGTTGTAAGGAAGGAGCGTATTCAGGCCCGAATTGAAGCGCGTGTCGACGACTGCCGGTTTCACGTTATTGTTAATTGGCTGCGGGGGAGTGGTTAGCGCTACCGAGCCCGAAACCAAGTCAAAGGGGAGTCCCGTCTGGGCGCTCAAGGGATGGTCAAACCGGTCCGTCTGATTCAGCGATGTCGCCGAGGAGTTAGCCAGACCGTTCGCGCCCGGAAACAGCCCGTATAGCGAGTCGAAGCTCCAGTTCTCCTGGTAGATTACGATGATGTGTTTAATACGGCTGAGCTTCGGATCAGGTTGTACCTGCCCCAGAACATAGGTGGAAATCAGAAACGGTAGAGCTACGAACGCCGCCATGCGCCACGTGGCTCGGCTGCGGAAATTCGCTGCACGAAGACATCCGTCCATTTGCACTACCTCCTGTTGCGGACCGGTCCTTCAATCCGTAGCGAACCGGACACACAGAGTCTAGCAGAGTCCTGTGACGCAAGTGTTTCCAGAACATGAATACTTCGTAAATTCCCACGGGTGAAGTCTTAGACGCTCGAATCGAGGCTTTCGCCGACTCTCGGTAAGTGATTAAGCCACGACATCGCAGAATGCACGCCGTGATCCCCGTCATTGTAGTTAGCGCTACGACCGGCGCTCGTTATCACCGTCGAGAACAATCCCCTTCTGGACCAAGGTGAAGCCAATGCACACAAACTCAAGGTGGCCGGTGTTGCGGTGAGCCCTACTCGCCACAACGGATTTCGCATGTTCCTAATTGACGTGGGCGCCGTGCTTTCCATTTTCGGGGTGCCACGCTTAGGCCTTCGCTTCCTGGCAACTGCGACCCGTCCTGGCTGAGGCAAATCGGTATGGAGGTGCGCATGGTCATCAGCACAGATCGGAGATGTAATCGTCCACGCAATTTGACCATTTGGGGCGCTTTGTGGCCCACCCAAAAGAGCTGCGCGAAAAGAGCTGACGAACCCGATCGCTAGCGCCCACTGCTACGACACCGGCGGCCTGCGGCGTAGGCACTTTGCTACCAACCTGTGGCCGGACGGTTACATTAAGCCGGACGGGTTCCTTCAAAGATCATGCTTTCGAACCTGGCGATTTTCTCGTCGCCGATATGTTTACCGTGCGTTTCAATGTGTCGAAGATGTTCCTCGTTCGACTCGCGGTAAGCACATCGCCGGATATCGATAAAGCCGCAGCGTTCCAACGCCAGAGTCATGAGCTTTCCATCGTAAATAAACTGGTGGCCCCAGTTTCGAAAAGCGTTGTTGATGACAAAGGGCGCCTCGTGTGTGCTGACCTCGGGCAGCGCTTTACGAACGATATACTCGATATAGTTTTTCTGCTCAGCCGATAGAGTGCGTGAATAGAGGCCTAGAATAACCTCGAGGTCGGGCGTGGCAATACGCATAACGCCCCGGGGCTTCAGTACTCGGTGACATTCCCGGAGCATCGTCTGGCCATTCTGCCACGAAATATGCTCAATCATGTGCTCACAGTAAATGTAATCGAACGCGCCGCAGTCAAAGGGAAAGGGCTTTGTTGCATCGAGGAATACGGTGTCTTCTGAGACGGGATCGACATCGGTACTTAACCAGCCGTCAAGGCTCGCCACCCGAGCCCCGATCTCCAGCTTTCTGACTTGATGCGTTGCGAGATAAGCTTTGACCGCGGCATTCCATTTTCTGGCATACCTTTGCCGCTTGACGAAATGGCGGATTTGCCGGGCGAGAATCGTCAGGGTATCGGATCGCTTGATGGCTTTCCTTGCAGCCATACTGATCCCGAAGCCGCGTGCTGAGTCCATGATCATCCGCGCGCACCATTCGACATATGGGGTAAGAAAACCGGCGAAAAAGATTACCTACTCTGGTCAGAGGCTAAGTGTTATCGACGCAACATTCTTGAACCTTGGCAAGGCCACCGCGTCCAACCGAGTTGAATTACCATACTCGTGCGGCGGGCGATGCATCATGCGCTGCAGCTTCGTTGTAAAAGAGTTACTGCTAAATGAAAAGGCCGCCGCCAAGCCCTCCTGACGCGCCAAATGCCTGATCTGCCGCTCCGATTTGTAGTTCGTGATTGCCCTCATAACTTCGGAATAGATTCGCGAGAACTCCTCGACGTTCGTCCAGCTAGGAAACGCCACTTCGTCGCAGTACTTCCACTTCAATCCGAGCCTGGCAAAGCCAACCATAATGGGCATGTGGGCGTGGCCCTCATAGGGCGCCTCGCCAACCGAGAACCGGTGAAGACTCACGGCGCCAGGCTTAAAGCTTCACCGGATCTGCTGAAGAACAAAAGCATGGTCCCTTTACATGTTCGAGCACCTGGTTGCAGATGATCACGTCGAAGCTCTGGGGGGTCATAGGCCACTCATCTACGAACGAAGAGTCCTTAAGTTCACATGGCTTACCCTTAGCGTTTTTGAACGGAAAAATGATCGCGTGGCGCCGGATATTTGGTTCTGCCGACCAGCTTCGACAAATCAACGCTGCTCCAGGCGAAGTCATCGACCTGCCTGATTTTCTTCCCAAGGTACTCAGTATGGCAGTAGAGACCGCTGATCGGCTCGTTCCTCAAATACCGATCGGACAGCGAGGAAAACCTGCCGACCATGGGATTGGAAACCCCCGCCTCGATGCACTCGAAGCCCAAAGTTTCTGAGAATAACACTCGCAGCGCCATGTCGGAGAACTGAAAGAAGTGCCACGGCCGCTCATGCGACCGGAACGAAAAGTGAGTTTCGACGAAGACAAATCCACCGACGTTTAACAGCTTTGCAATCTCAACTGCGACGACCCACGGCATCGCAAAGTGCTCAAAGCACGCGGCCGAGTAAATCAGGTCGAACTTCTCCTCGAAGCCAAAGTACGACGACAATTTATGAGCGTCTCCCACTACGTCGACATTATCGCCGCCATAATAATCAAACCCGACATACTCAGCGTCAAAAAACGCCTTCCTCGCCGCTGATTTAACAGTTACCTCACGGCTCCCCAGTTCCAGGATTCTTAGGCCGGGCTTGTTGAAGTTCTTGACGAGATAATCAAACCAATTCTGATGACTGATCAGCTTCGCCATGGGAACATCTGTACACAGATATTGGCTGTCGAAAGGAGCCTCTACTATCGATGATATCTTTCTGCACGCTCGAAGCGTCTTCTCTATCGTGCGATTCACCTGTGCTATCCTCAATCTACTGCGCGCGCTGCGACTGAAGCAAAAAGGCCGCGGGCGTGTAAATTATAGCCTCACTTATTAGGCTACCATTAGTTCGGCTTCCAAAAAGATACGCCCCAGTAGGTCGTATCTCTCACTTGGTTGCCAACCGAGCTTCCCGCAGTCCCGGTCACCTGCAGGCGCTGCAGCCCCTTTGCCAATTTTTGATTGGCGCGGCGTGCGAAGCTCCCTTTTGCGAGGGAAAGTCACTAATAAGCGCCCCGGCCGCTTATGACTGCTTTGACCGTCCGCAACATAATATACAGATCAAGCAGCGGGGACAAATTGTTGACGTAGTAGGCGTCCAGATGTACCCTCTGCTGGTAAGTTGTTTCGTTTCGCCCGGACACTTGCCATAGCCCGGTAATTCCAGGTAATACCTTCATATAATCCAGAAAGTACTCAGCGTATTTCGGAATTTCAGCCTTGATTATCGGTCGCGGCCCAACGATACTCATATCGCCCTTGATCACGTTCCAAAGCTGAGGCAATTCATCGAGGCTGTAGCGGCGGAGGAAATTGCCGATCGGCGTCAACCGCGGATCGTTCCGCAACTTGTGATTCTGCTCCCACTCGCTCTGAAGAGATCGATCAGCGGCCAGACGTTCGGCGAGAAGAACGTCTGCATCTTTAACCATCGTGCGGAACTTCCAGACTCGAATAGGAGTGTTATTTCTGCCTACGCGCGGATGTCCGTAAAATATCTTCCCTGGAGAGGTCAGCTTAACTGCTGCGACGATCGTGGCGATCACTGGCAACAAAATGACGCCGGCAGTCAGCGCGACCGGGACATCCACAAGCCGCTTCCACCTTACAAAGAAGGGCGGCAGAAGCTTTCTATTAACTTCACTGTTTATAAAGCGGTCAAACGTTCGGGCGGCTTCCGGCCTACCGACCTTCGCAACGCCAGCGGCCGCTACGAGTGCGCGGTCTGTCTCAACCGCAACAGCAGTTGGATAAAGGCCGCGCTGTGGACAGAGGACAAACGACTCCGCGAGATCTTTGGGCGGAACTCCTCCGTTGATCAGCATAACGGACTGGATCCACCGCTGCTTCTTGCTCATAACGCCCCTGATCAACAGGCGGCCGATCGGCACGAGCACCATTGAAAGACATCCAAGCGCAATAGCAGGCGCCAGACCTCCGGAAGCGTGCAGCAGCCGGAAGGCGACCACACATCCCGCCTGAGCGCCTGTGAGGCACATGATTACTCTCTTAACCTCCTCGGTGCGCTCCAGGTCAAATGCCGGATATAAGCCAGTTCGACCGAAGATAACCAGTGTTAATGGAAGAGTAATAAGGCACCGCACTACAACGCCGAGTGGGCTCGGGCGCCCCGTGAGTTGAAAGAGCATCATGCATACAATCCAAGCAAGAGTCAGGCTAAACGCGTCAGCGGCAATCATCACAGCCACCGAACCCCTGGGCCTCATGTCAAAGCGGTAAGCTTCCGCTCGCTTTCGCAGAAACGCACTTCCGTCCTGGATCTCTGACCGGTTCGCAGTCTGCTGCACAGTTGTTTGCTCGATGCGGTTCATGCAGGTAACCTCCTGGAGCCGAACGGCGGCCCTGGCAGTCAGGGCTCTGCGCGGGAACTAAGGAACCAGTGACCCGGCACTTTTCTGGCGAAGATGTCCGGAACCCTCCGGGATGGTCTTGCGCCCGTTACCGTCCGCAAGCGCCGCACCGAACCGCTCAGAGCACGGGTGATTGAAAAGTTGCGGAAGTCACAATAGCCCGGCGTAAAGCGCTTCTGTTCGGTCTAGCATGTAGTTCCACTCATAATTTCTGAGGAACCGTTGTCTGGAGCAGTCGCCCATTTTCAGACGTAACTGGGGTGACTTGATGAGGAGCGAAAGTTTCTCTGCCAGTGAACTGCTGTTGGCGGGCGCGACAAGAAAGCCGTTCTCACCATCCATGACTTCTTCACGAACGCCGCCCGTATCGGTGGCTACCACGGGCAGGGCTGCCCGCATTGCTTCCAGTATGCTGATGGGAAATGCTTCCGAGTTACTGATTAGCAGAAAGATGTCGGTGTCAGCCAGCAGACCGGAAACGTCGGAGCATTCGCCAAGAAATCGAACGCATTGAGATATCCTGCACTCTTGCGCAAAACGTTCGACGGTCGGCAGAAGAGGACCGCTCCCGGCCAAGCGGAGCTCCCATGAGAGCTGATTCAGGGCGGATAGGGCTCTGATTAGAGTGCAGTGGTCTTTTGACTGATCGAACCGTGCGACCATCGTAAGACGAACCGGGCCGTCCCCGCCGCGGCGCTCTGGTGTGCAATCTGGTATTCCGTTGTGAATAACAGTGATCCGGGCCCTGTCTATTCGCAGGTGCGCGAGCGCAAGCTGCCGCTCTGCTTCCGATACTGCAATAGTTGTGCCGCCGCACTTCAAAGCCAGGAGCTCAAGGAGGAGCCGATGCTTGATGATATGGCCGTGCTTCCGATTGATAAAGGATTGTCCGTGCGGGGTGAACACGCAAGGAATTCCCATTATTTTTGCGGCGAAACGACCGATAAAGCCTGCCTTGGCCGTGTGGGTGGCCAAAAGGTCTGGCCTGAGGCGGCGCAGGACCGACATTAACCGGAGCAGGCTCTCCACGTCCCTAGCAGGATGGAGCGGTTTCTGTAACGGAGGAATGACAATTACCGGCACCCCCTTGTCCCGCAATTGCCAGTGGAACAATCCTTCGGGGGCGCCGACGATAACGGAGCAATTGTGTCCACGACCGATGAGGCCGAGGGTGAGATCACGAACGTGCGCCTCTGCGCCCCCGAAACACGGGCTTCCGGTGACTAACTGGACCAGTTTCATTTCGGATACATTTATACAGGCCAAGATGTGATCACGCCATTGATATAAGCCGGTTCATGCTCACGATCTGAGACTTAGGCGGCTGCCTGACTAAACAGCGATTTAGGGTCCTCCAACCGGCTAGAATGGAAGAGCGAGCGCCAACCCCACGAGTTGATTTCCGGGAGTCACCCAAACGGTGATCAACAGGGAAAAGGATAGGGACCAAGATGCCGCCAAACAAGCGGCTGAAGAGGTTATTGCGGCGCCCAATAAGATCGGGATTTCGAGCGCCATATGACCTCGAGGCTAAGAATCTGACGGCTTACCTGCGGGCCTGTTACCGGTGGCTACGATGCAGAGCGGTTCGGCTTCCAACAACTCATGGACGAGACGCTGACGGTAAAGCTGGTCCGCAGGGCATGAGTATGTACCAGATCGTTTTATGTCGGGTTTTCGCCGCTCTAGCACCTGCGATTTTATAGCGCGTGAACCGATGCAGACAAGTATTGCAGACGTGTTGCCCTTGCCGCCCCAGTATACGTTCTGGGCTTATTGGCTTCTCTGCAGCTGAGCGTCGCCCAACAACTGTTGAGCGTGCAACAAAAGAGGCGGGGGCGTGTGATACTAACTGATATCTTCATCATCGAAACCAGGAGTAGGTGATGTCATACCAACTCATAACAACCAATGACGGTAGTTCGCAAAACGTGAAACGCTTCCGTTAACTAGACGCCCGCTTCTTTGGCGTAAATGTGGGCCCATGGTTCGAGGTTTTGAACGGTATTAAACAGATACAACCAATGATTTCTGCGGCAAGACTCAACGATCGCATTTAGCAGTTCCGGCCTCTGTTCTTCTGCTGGATTGATATGCTATGAAATGAAGTCAAGCTTTATTAACCGTACACCGGTTTCGAACTCTTTCCGCGCAATTAGGCCATTCCAGTTGTCCGCATCGACGCCGAGTTTCATGGGCTGACGGGCGGCCGTCTGTGCGTTTAACTGCAGGGCGAGCGCAACGTCGCTAGGATGCGCACGCAGCCTCTTTCCCGACGCCAGTAAGGATTGTCGAATAGACAGGCCAAAGACCCTGGGCGGAGTACGATTTGCGGACCACTGCCCTTCCATTCTCTCCCATCCGCTCCCGCAACCCGGCGTCATCAAGGAGCTGGCGCAGTCTCGATGTCCAGTCTTCGTCCGTCCTTGCCAGAAAGCCATTTGTGCCATCCTGAACCACTTCACAGTTGGCTCCTACCGGTGACGCAACCACTGGAAGCCCGGCCGCCATGTACTGGATCAGTTTGAACGCGCACTTGCCGCGCGCAAAAGCAGAGTCCTGCAGCGGCATAACGCCGATGTCGAAGTGCGCAAAGAACGTCAGTTCTTCCTGCAAGTTCCACTCGACGTACCGGATTGCGGGCAAAGACCAATCCAGCGGTTCGTTGAGCCCGACCAGGACCACTTCGAAGCGCCTCTCGCGTGCGAGTTGAGTGAGCGCCGAACGCAGGATATCCACGTGATGTCGATGAAGCGGAGTTCCAATCCAACCAATACGCACTATCGGCGAGGGAACACGGGTAATCCCGGCGTACCGGTCCGCATCTACGGCGGTGGGAACGACCGATACATTAGCAGAATACTGAGAGTAATAGTCCGCCAGGTTCCGGCTTCCGCAAATTACCGCACCGTAGGCGTGTGCCATCCGTCCGAACTTGCCATTATCTCGCAGCAATCGCGGGATGAGGCGCGAACTCGCCTTGTCAGAAATGTGCAGGGCATCATCCACATCCAGAATAACTCGCTTGCAAGTCCGGACCAACAGCTCTTCAAGAATTGGAGGACCGAATGGTGCCATCTCACGGCAGATCCAGACTGCATCGTATTTCGGCGCCTGGAACAGGACTTGCCAAAACCGGAAAGCCAGCAGCACTGGATAAAAAACGGTGCGAAGCAACAAGTGAATATTCTTCATCTGCCATCGGAAGTACGTCGCGTCCATCAAGCTCCGGTGTTCGATAAAAATGCCGTCCTGTTTCGCTATAACCTGGTACTGGAGAATTCGATATCGCGAATCTGCTGACTCACGTGGCTTTACCGTAAATGCAAGGACGTTGAACATCTGATTTCAGGATCGTGGGGCTAGCCCCGTGGCGACCGACCAAAAGCCTCGCGCCTTTTCCCGGTCGGCGCGCCGCCCTCGAATCATCCACAACATCCAGAGGATCGCCGATTTTTGAAGCCCCTCGAAACGATTGATGAGTTCGAGCCATCTCGCACTGGCAGTCCCGTAATGTTTTTCGAAATATTTCCTGCGGCTTTCTCGCAGGACGTAAATCATTTGAGCCCTGATAGGCTCGGCTTCAGCCGAGACCCCGGCCAGATGCTGCACTCTAGCTTCAGGCCAAAACCAAATCTCGCCGCCGGCCTCAATCAGGCGTTTGCACAGATCGACTTCCTCGAAGTACATAAAGAAGCGCTCATCCATGCCGCCTAGGTCGTCGTAGTCTGCTCGCCTAACCAGCATCGCAGCCCCAATGATTTGTTCAACCTTCCTTGCTCTCTGGTGCTGGAAACGCCTGAGTTTGTAAGCTCCGAATAATTGATCAAGGCCCGTCGCGTCAAGAACAATCCTGGAGAGAGTGGGAAGGTTCCTGCAAGTCCGAGTGATTCGGTCGCCTGTATCGCAGATTGCAGGTCCGACGGCCTTCGCGGCCGGGTATCGGCGAAAGCAGTTCGCGAGCAATGCGCTGGCGTCATTCCCCAGTCGAGTGTCGGGATTGAGAAAGAAAAGGAATCTTCCTGACGCACGGCCCGCGCCAATATTGCACGCTCGCCCGAATCCGAGATTCTCGGCGGTCTTGATAACAGTCACTGCCGGTTCTGCATGCAACCTGATGAAGCGTTCGACCTCCAGTGCGGTCTCGTTGTCAGGCGAGTTGTCTACCACTAGGATTTCGTACTCCATGGTTGTGTTCGCGGCGATTGACAACAGGCACGCTACAATCGTGTCTGCGTTGTGATAGGTAACGATGATATAGGAAACTTCCGGTTGACTCAAGCGCTGGCGCACGCGGGCGTTTTCTCGATCTCTCGCTCGAATTGCAGGAGTCCGCGGCAGAAAGCTTCACGATGACGAAGGCGCATGCTGAACGAGTAGCCGAGCACACCTCGAAGGAAGCGGCTGCGATTAATCACGCTCAGGGCGGGCACCTGCATTTGATTCAGAAAGCCCCCGCGCCGCCCATAGCCTAACGCATGAGCAATCGCCGGATAACTGGTTTTGAGGCGGCCGATGAAAAAACCCACCTTTTGTTCTTTGCGGAAAACCGCCTCTTCGGTCATGTCGTGAAGATGGTCCGCAACAGCGTCGCGATTCAATCCGAGTCTCGCGCCGTGCTGCTGAAGCGCGTATCCCAGAATTGTGTCTTCAAACGCGCCAAAGGCCGTTGCCCTATCGAAAAACTGCTCGTCAAAGCCGCCGATGTCAACGAGCGCTTTCTTGGATACCGCAAAATTAGCAGTGTAGACGTGCGCAAAACCCAGCCTGGATGGATCCTTGACCTGATCGAAGGCGAACTGCGTTCCGCGCGAGTCGAGGTAGCGGATTAAAGGCGTAATCCTGATCTCCGGATGCCAGAGCAGGAGGCCCTGTGAGCCGGTATACCCTTCGTCGAGCATACGCTTCTGACTTTGGAGCATGCCCTCACGGGGGAAAACGTCATCGTCGATAAACAGGATGCGGTCTCTTTGAGCGGTTCGGATTCCATGGTTGCGCGCGCGCGCAGGACCACTGTTCGCTATTTTATAGGTCCTTAGAACCTCAGGGAACTTCAGGCGGTACTCTTCCAGCACATCCGCGGTACCGTCGGTTGACCCGTCGTTGACAACAATGACTTCACACTCCGCAATCCCTTTCAGCGTGAAAAGATGTTCGAGCATCCGTCTCAATATCGGGGCGCGGTTGTAAGTGGGAACGATCAGACTGAACATCAGCGTCTCCGTTACGCCGTCATGGCCCACTTTACGTATTCCAGGTATTCCAGACACAGCTTGTTTCGGCCAAATAAATACCGGCATAGATAGAGCGCTGCGATCATATGACGCCAGACAAAAGCGACAGCCTTGCCCCGATGTTTCCGGAAGTAATAATGCTGGCTTCGCATGTTCTGAAGAGCAATCCGGCTCACTGACCCCAAAACCTGGACGGTCGTGTGGTGCTCCTCATGCGTCACACGGCCTGTGTGGACGTACCAGACCTGGTGTCCGGCTTTTCGGATCCGGCAGCAGAGGTCCAGGTCTTCGCTGTACAGAAAGAACGCTTCGTCAAAACCACCGATCGAGTGAAACACCTCCGACCGAACCATCAGACAAGCGCCGATAACCGATTCTACTTCCCGCGTAGAACAGTGATCCCGGCCGGACTGGTAAGGCTCGGGGAAGCGAAATTTCAGGGTGCTGTGGTGCAAAAATTCATTGAAGAGAGTCGGTAGTGGCTGTACTCCGTTAGAACGTGCATTGTCGTGCTCGTCTAGCAGCATCGGTGCCGCCGCTGCAGCAAGGGGATGGCTATCCAGGAAGCGCACCAGTTCGGCGACAACATCATTACGGAAGCGGGTGTCCGGATTGAGGAAAAGCAGGTAACGGCCCGAGGCATGCCGGGCGCCTCTATTGCAGCCCGCTCCGAATCCGCTGTTCTCGGAGCCGAAGATCAGCCGAATTCCAAAGTCCAGCTGCACGCGTTCCGTTCCCTGGGCAGATGCGTTATCGGACACAATCACTTCGTATTCAAATGCGCGAGTCCATTCCCGGACTGAAACAAGAGAAGCGAGTATCTCATCTTCCGTGTTAAAGTTTACGTAGATGATGGAAACGTCCATATGAAACCGATGCCAGGACCTGGGATGTCCGGTCCTCAGGTAATCTTCGCTTTTACCAGCAGGCCTTATCCACTACCGTGACCTTGTACTCGGAGCCCAGGGTCGATTACCGCACGGTGGCGAGGGATGCGATAATCTCGTGGGCGCAGTTCCAGTTCGCATAACTGATGGAAACATCCATACTACTCATGAACGCCGTTCGACGAGAAAGATATGATAGTGGGCGGCTTTCTACGGTGAGCACGTTAAATGCCTAACGCATCCGGCAAATGGCGGCTGTTCACTTCGTCGAAAGTGTGATGGTGAATGATGCGGTTCGGTGATTATTTGTTAGCAGCACCCTAGCCTCAGCCGGATCGATTGGATAATCAAGTTCTGCTGCTACGAGCTTCTTCTAAATGCGTGAGATCGTTCTCTCCGATGCTTTGCTCTTACTCGCTGATCATATGACTTAACGGGCGCGGCAGGCCTAGTACGATCGAACGTTCTTGACCACTTCGGCAGAACGATTACCAGGCTGCCATGAGGTTTCAAAACGCGTTGCCACTCAATCAACGTGCGGATGGGGTTTGCAATATGCTCCAGGCAATGGCTTGAGAGGATGACGTCAACGCGTGGTCGGGTATTTGGCTCAATTCGGTTGCCTCACAAATGTATATTCTGCCGCGAGGTCTCCCTCTTTGGAAATGGAAAGTCTCGCCATGAGAGGCACAGTCTCCTTTCGATAGTCGCAATTGTCTAACGACTGGTTTGTCATACACAGGCAGGTACCAGGAACGCCGAAACACTGTGCTTGGGCCGCCAGTCTCAAGAGCCCTTCTGCCCGATACGAGTGAGAAAACGAGACGCCGACACTTTAAGGGTCCCTTGCGGAAAAGTTTATCGCGCGCATATGCGTATATTAATTGAAACGACGCGATCGCAACTGTGTGTATCGAGATATGCCGAATGAAACCGATGCCAGACCTGACGTGGCCTGTCTCAGGCAATCTTCCCTCTTATCAGGGCGACGAGGCCTCCCACGGTTTTGACAGTGTCGATCACGCCATCCTCGATGCTTAAATGGTAGGCGTCTTCAAGACTAAGCACCAGATCGACAAGGCGGGCAGAGTCGATGTTGAGATCTTCCAGCAGGCGCGTCTCGGGCGAGATGTTGTCGGACGAAGCGTACCTCGGGATAACTTGTTTTAGTACCGGTTTGATTTGCTCGAAGAGTTCGGCGTCGTTCAACTTATCAACCATAGTTCGTCCTGAATTTCTGTATTCTCATCGCCAATGGCGGTGGTAACCGTTCACGGCTCGCTGACAAAATCCACCCTGAAACTGCCCCATGTCAATCGCCCTCCCACAATAGCAACAAAAGCGGATTGACCTGGAGTAAACTTCTCCCAGTTCTACGAGAGCACGGACGTGGCGCCTGACGCCCCGCTGTTTCCAAACCAGTCCACATTAAACAGGTGGTTGCTTTCTGGAACGCCGGCGCGTTTTCGAACAGTTTCAAGCGCCAGCTTATTCTCCTGGCGGGCCAATAAAGAAAGCATTTTCCGACCTGTCGCCCTCTGTTCCCAGACCACCCAGAAGCGACGATATGGTGCGGATGGCAAACGCCTGCGCGGCACGGCCGTCCTGACGGATATGGCCCTTGCTGGGACAGACGATTTTCGTCCAGTCACCCGGAGCCGACTGTGGTGGCTGGCACCGGATCACAGCTCTCGATGGTAGCCGTGTCGACACGACCATGGCAGATGACCCATCGCCGAACAGGACGGGCGTCCGGCGGTCGTTAAAGTCAATCAATCTCGCATTGTTTTCCGGGTTCACGACCAGAACGAAGTCGGCACTTCCGTTGTTATCAGCCTGCTGAGCAGAGACAACTGAACGGGGGCGGTGGCGCACGCTGAATTGACATCGAGGCATGGGCCTTCAATGCCAAGCTCCGCAGCGACAGAGCAAGTTTCAGCCGGTACTATGTTTTGCGGAGACGATCCACCCCCGACAACTATCCCGATATCCGACGCTTTTAGTCTTGCCCGCGAAAGGGCTATCTCGGCCGCGATCTTGCCGCTTTGGACGTTCGAGTGGCTTGAAGCTTCGTGCGCGGCGCGCACGAAGCTGTTGCGGGTCCTACAGATGTAATCCAGGTCCAAAACCGTCCGGCGCTCTCGGATCCCCACCGCGCTGCAAGATCCACTCCTCATCGACCCCAATGTCCAGATCGACCAGGAATTTGTTATCCAGTACTGTTTCCGGGTGGAAATGCCCGATCCCACGCAAAGAGCTTCATTCAGGCGTGCTGCCCTTGCGATGCGGGCTATGCGGCGTGTTCGAGCATTTTGACTCCGCCGATAGTCGCATTCGCGTTGAGGTGCTCTTTCGGTCCCCGGCCAGGCATCCAAGCACAGAGATTGGCTTGTAAACTTATTACCGCATTCGAAGCAAAAATACACAAGAACGGATCTATCGCGATCTTGTATCTGGGCAAGACAAAAAATACAACACTTGTCAGCATAGCGAAAGCGATGCTAAGCAGCAGCGGACTCAGCTCACGGAGCGAGGACTTCGCGCCGATCAAGAGACCGACTGCAGCAAAGACGCTCAAAGCAATGGAAGGCACCCAGAAAACCGGTTGCGCCCCTTTCTGATGGTTGGGATCGAAGCTCCAAAATATGCGGAGCTTCTGCCCGGCCAAAATGACTTCACGCCAGGGATGGGAGGCGATGTAGGAGAAAGCCTCCCGCCTGAATATGCGGTCCAGCAGGAGCTCTTTCTCCGGCACCATCGGGACGGCTTCCAAGTCAGCCTGCATCGCTGGGGGCACGGAACTGAGCACGTATCCCGTCGCGCTCCGATCACTGCCAGTCGCATTTGGGTTGTTGCCAGTATACAGGTTTATACCAGAAGCGGTCGTGGAGGGCACCAACTCATGAAACAGCCGATAATTCCGAAGCATCCAGGGCGCCAGAAGCGTGTAAGCGATCCCTAGAAACACCAAGCTTCGGGCCAGCCGGCTATCGCGTTGACTTCGAAGAAATAACAGTGCCGCGAATAGCAAAGCCAATAGGAGCGTTTCGGCGCGAAACAGCAGAAGAATTCCCATTGAAATCGCGGCATAGACCAAATAGTCCCACCGCGAAGGTTGTTGCAAGGTCTTTGCCAGGAACAGAGCTGTAGCTACTCCTAAGACGATATAAAAGTTGATGCTGTGGAACTCGTTGCACATTTCAATAAATGGCGGATACAATGCGGCGAGTATTGCAGCCAGCCGCGCCAGCGCCTGATCGCGGTAAAGTACGAGGGCGAGACGATAGACCATGAAGACGAGCAGCACTCCAGCTGCGGCTTGAACCACCTCCAGAAACAGGTAGACCGCCCAGCTTTCGCCCAATAGATCAAAAAGTCCGGCCAACAAAAGCGGATAAGCTGGCGGCATATAGGCTGACGGTGACCCGAAATAGCTGTATCCATGGCCGCGAAGCAAACTGTGCGCAACGTCCCCGAATTCCCAAGTCTGTGGGTGCAGGAAACTAAGGATCACAAAAATCGAGGCCAGTCGCAGGGCAGCGGATAGTAAAAGTAGCCAGCGAATACCAAAGACTGCGGACGTGGCGAGTGCAACACGGATGTTATCCGCGTGATACCGTTGACTTCGGGCTATCGACAAAACGTTCGACCTCGTATTGCAGTGGAGCGGCCGTGGCAACCGGCGCACAATAGCGAACCCGTTCAGCAAGCCCGAGCCCAGCCAAGATGAACATGTACTGGGTTACCTTTCTGAACTCTTGTATGTCCGCGAAGCAGCCAATGACGATGTAGCTGATTAATGCCAACTCGGCGCAACGAACAAAAGACGCCCGCACAGCCAGACCGCGGCTGTAGAGTTTGAGGCGGGTCCTTTTCAGCAAAGTCAGCATGACTACGAAAGATCCTACTAAAGCAAGGAGCCCGATCAACCCGTTCTCTACCGCCGTCGAGACAAATACGTTATCCGCCGTGAAGGCACTACGCTCTTGTACATAATCGAGATATGCGCGGGTGAAGTTTCCGAAACCAACGCCGAGGACGGGGTGCGCCAAGAAAATCCGAGTGGCCGTTCTCCAAGTTTCCAACCTGTCGTAAAAATCCCTAGGATCGGCGAGCCTCGTCATCAACGGAGTACTCCTGAATGCCTGATATCCAATCCACGCGCCAGCCGCCAGCACAGGAACCGTCGCTGAAATCCAAAGCCAGGCTCTGCGTACGGGCAGCGCGGCGAACAAGGCTGTGACAAACACTCCAAACCACACTCCGCGCGTTCCGTTTACAAAGAGACCTGCGGCAACCGTGCAAACCGCGAGCGCCGAAACCCAGGACCTGCTGTCCAGCCAATGACGGACCACAAACGGAGTTCCAAGCGCCATGAATGTCCCGGCTTCAGATGGGTGAAAAAAGCTCACGTAAGGCCGGTAGACTCCCTCAGTGACGCGCACCAGTTCGGCGGAAATGTACAAAGGCACGAAGGGGTTATTCTTCACGAACGGGTTGCGTTGGAAAATCCGCTCCACTACGCTCAGAACCGCTAACGCCACGGTTATCCAGACGATAAAGCGGCCGACCGCTTCCGTGTTGCTGTTGGCAGCCTCCTGCATTATCAGCACGAGCCACATTGCCCCCAGGACATATGTCGATACGAAAGTACGATACGCAACTAACTCAACTGGGGACACAAACGAGAGTGCCAGCGCTGAGATTAACCCGAGGAGTATGACGTAAAGCGCGCCGAATCCACGCAGCCAGGTCCTCGTAGTGAACAAGTAAAGGAAAGGAAATACCGCCAAGTATAAAAGGACCGGCGTTTCATCGGCAAATAGCCGGAAAAGGAGCCCTGTTTGCACCCCCCAACTAAAAGGACACAGAGCAAGCCACGCGATGGAAAAACCCATGAGGGGTATCGGGTATTTCGCTGCAACAATGGCAAATACGAATAACGACGGGAACAGCGACGATGCGAAAATACCTCCAACCCCGGTCCGCGCGAATACGGTCCCCAATAGGACTCCTAACGCTATCGTTGCGGTGACCGACAGGCCCAGACGCGATAATATCTTCCGCGACTGCATCGTGGCCAGAATGGCCCTGTCCACCAGCCCAACCATTTCCCTTGCTCGATAATGACCGGTTAAGGTCGACACAGGAATTGCTCAGCCGGAATGCGGCAGACCTTGTGACGCTTCCGCGGCCTTTTCCGGCTCCTGCGCGAGCCGATTCTTGTAGTCACCGCAGCTGAAGTATTTTTCCAACCAGCAATACAACGCGATGAACAGGTAACGGCTGCCCATCTCCTTCAGCTTCAGCTTTGAAATCCCAAAACGGCGACTACGCCACGTAATTGGAATGACGGTCCAGCTATACCCCCGCACAATGGTCTTCAGCGGCAGCTCCACCGTCAGATTGAAGTGGGGCGAAAGGAAGGGCCGGCATCCATCCAGCACGCGCCGGCGGTACGCTTTGAAGGCATTGGTGAAGTCATTCAGGGGAACGTTGAAAAGTACCCGCAGGAAGAAATTCACCAGGCGGTTGACGATCAACTTGGGCAGGGGATAATCGATCACACCGCCGCCGCGCACGAACCGCGACCCGAACACCGCGTCCCAGCCTTCGTTCAACTTCTGCCAGTAGCGAACCACATCCCGGCAGTCGTCGGATTCGTCTGCCATCATTACCGCGACCGCATCGCCGTGGCTGTGATCGATGCCGCAGATCACAGCGTGCCCGAAACCGTTCTCTCCTTCATTCCGCACCGGGCGCAGCGTGGGGATCCGGGTCGACAATTCCAAAAGTGTCCGCCACGTCCCGTCGGAGCTTCCGTCATCGACCGCCACAATCTCGTGCTCGATCCCGTGCAGCCGCAACTCGACGTGGAGGTGTTCCACACACGAAGCGGCAGCCCCCTCCTCATTGCGCATGGGGATCACGACGGACATGAGCCGCACGGGCTCCTGCGCCATCGGACGAGACCGCTTCACAGGCCACTCCTTTCGAGCCAGTTCGGGTTTTGTTCTGCATGACATGCGATACCTCGCAGAATATCGCATAACGGGCTCTCGATGATCCATCCGAAGTCGGCGGCAGCATCGCTGGAATCCATTACCATCCACGCGACGTCGTATGGACGATCCTGCGGATCCGATTCCGGGGCATGAGGGCCAAAGCGGCCGTCGCACCACGCGGTGAGTTGCGCCAGGGACATTGCGTTTTGTGTTCCACCGCCGGCGACATAGACACGCTGGCCGCCCCTCCGCTCGGTCCGGATCTGCCGGTCCAGCAGCGCCGCCAAGTCGCCGGGGTGTAACGCATCCCGCACTTGCTTTCCTGTGCCGTCAAAGCCGATGTAACGCATCGGCCGACGCCGCAGATGGGCGTTGATCCAATAAGAGAAGATGCCCTGATCGGGCGTGCCGAATTGCCCCGCGCCGGCCAGCACGCCGCATCGATCTACCCATACCGGAAAATCGAACGCCTCGCCGTACTCCAGCGCGATCGCTTCCGACGCGAGTTTGGTGCTGCCATATAGCGAAATTGGCGGCGCCGTAGAGAATTCGACACCGATTCCACTCGCCGACACGCCGTGCGACAGTGGCCGCGAGCAATCGAGCTCAAAACGATTAGCCATAGGTGTGAGCGGAAGCGCCGTTAACGCGGGGATTGAGTAGACGCGGCTGGTGCTGAGCAGTAGCAGGCCGGCTTTGTGCCGCTTGCAAAATTCGAGGACGTTCACCAGACTGGCTAGGTTGTGCTCGAATAGTTGGCGGCTGCTGGCATCGCCCCGAACGCCAGCGAGCACGCTCGAATTGGCAGCCGCGTCGATTACCCAATCGGTTGCCGGCAGGTCTTGGAAATCGCTGGCGGCGCGGATGTCGCCATGAATGAAGTTCACCCCCATCTGCCGCAGGCGAGCACGATTCAACTCCGAACCCGGCCGCTGAAGGTTGTCAATTCCGTAAACCGCCAGTCCCTCGATACGCTGCAGGAGCGACTCAGCCACAGCACTGCCGACAAAACCGCAAGCACCCGTGATCAGGATACGCATTCAGTTCGCTTGCTGGGCCAGCCGATGACTCCAGCTTGCGGCAATCTCGCGGAAAATCGCGTCCAGCGGCTTGGTGACGCCCCACGACGGGTAGTGGGCTTTCATTTTGCGCAGGTCGCTGTAGTAGCAGATGTGATCGCCAATGCGGTTCTCATCGCTGTAGTTCCACTTCATGGGCACGCCGGTGGCATCCTCGGCCATCCGGAACGCCTCTAGGATAGAACAAGCGTTCTCCTTGCCTCCGCCGAGGTTGTAAACCTCTGCCACCCGCGGCGTTTTCCAGAATTCATACATGAAGCGCGCCACATCCTCGGAGTGGATATTGTCCCGCACCTGCTTGCCTCTATAGCCGTAAACCTTGTACTCGCGACCTTCCACGTTGCATTTCACGAGGTAACTCAGAAAACCATGCAGCTCCACTCCGGAATGATTCGGTCCCGTCAGACAGCCGCCGCGCAGACAACAGGTTGGCAAATTGAAGTAACGGCCATATTCCTGCACCATCACGTCGGCCGCGACCTTCGATGCACCGAAGATCGAATGCTTGCTCTGGTCGATCGAGAACTCCTCCGGAATGCCGTTTTCGTAGGCAGAATCAGCATAGTCCCAGCGAGTTTCCAGTTCTTTCAACGCAATCGTATTGGGCCGATCGCCGTAGACCTTGTTGGTCGACATGTGAATGAAGGGCGATTCCGGGCAGAACTGCCGCGCCGCCTCCAACATGTGAAGCGTGCCCAGCGCATTCACTTCGAAATCCAGAAACGGGATAGCCGCGGCGCGGTCGTGCGAAGGCTGCGCAGCAGTATGAATAATCAGGCTCGGACGAATTTCCTTCACCAACGCCAGGAGCGCATCGCGATTGCGGATGTCGATGGCTTCGTGTCGATACGCGGGGATCTCGCGGTGAAGCCGTTCCCGGACCCACATTGTATCGCCTTCGGGTCCAAAAAAGACAGCCCGGTGATTGTTGTCAATGCCGACCACCTTACAGCCGAGCTCGCCAAAGCGAACCGCTACCCCAGAACCGATCAAACCGCAAGAGCCGGTGACTAGCACCACCTTTGTTGCCGACATCTGGACAAGAAATCTCGCGTTTCGTTACAGCCCATGGACTTCTAATTTGGCCGGCGCGGCGGCTCTTGGAAGCGCCCGCATTACGAACGGGCATAGCATCGTTGCGCTGAACAATTCACAGGCAAAGGTTGAGAATGCCGCCCCGTTTATGGAATACCGAGGAATCAGGATAAGGTTCAGGCTCACGTTAACGATCAGTAGTAACCCAGCCATAAGGATCAGGAGTCTGACGCGTCCTGCTGCAATGGCCGCGTTTGCCAAGGTCGACGTGATGTATACCAGCGGAAGCGTCAGCATCAACCAGACCAACGATGTCGCGCCGGCGACGTACTCCGGGCGCAACGCGCCTAGAATCTGCTGTCTGGCCAAAATTACACCGGCAACGGGCGCGGCTATCAACGCCGTCCCAAGCGCCAAGGTGTTGTTGAGGGTGCTACGGCTCTTGTCGCGCACAATTCTTGGGAAAGAGGCCACCAACAAGCCGCTGAAAAAAGAAAGACAGCCGTCGAATACCTTGTATGAAACCTGATAATAGGCTGTCTCACGTAACCCGCCCATTCGTGCTACCAGGAATACGTCGGAGCGGAAGTAAACAAGAGCCAGAATCTCAACTGAGAACAACTCGACCGCGTTGCGGAGCAGCGGCCGAAGGTGTTGGCGCTTTCGTACGAGCCTCCTTGTCCAGATCTTGGACGTCGACCAAGCAACTGCCAGCAAGCGCACCAGCGCGGCGAGCGGAGCAAAGCATAACATTTTGCCGAAACTTAGGACATCAAAAAGTAACAGCAGAACGGCGCAGAAAAAAACGATTCTCTCACTCAACTGTGCTATTGCAACGGGTAAGAGACGCTCATGGGCGGTCAGATAAGCCTCGCAATTCCTGGAGACGGCGGCGGCGAGGACGGCCGAAAGGAAAATGCCTGTTTCGAGCGGGGTCACCGCCAGTTCCCTCTTGAAAAAGAAGAGCAATAAACCCCACGCAATGGTCGACGAACCCGTGGCCGTAACGAAGCGGATCGGCAGCGCAGCCCAAAAATAACTCTGGCCCTCGGCGGCTGGCCTGGCCGATATTTCGCGAATGAGAATTTTGTCCAGACCCAGGTTGGAAACCAAATCAACAATCATTCCCGCCGTGACGAGAAGGGCGTAGGCGCCGACGTACCTGGCATCCACACGGCGTGCCATGAGAATAAAGCCGGCATAAGCCAGTCCGCGGCCCAGAACATTCGCAATTCCCATAGCGAGACTGTTTGAGAGCAGACTCGCTACGGGTGTCACCTTCGCCGCACCTGCCGGAGACTGTAGTTCAATTACTTCGACTGCTGGCATGTTCTGATTCTGCCAATCCTTGAGATGTCTGGGCATTGGTCAGGGGACTAAAGAGACGTACAACCCGAGCTGGGTTGCCGACCGCCATGGAAAACGCCGGAACGTCTTTCACGACAACCGAGTTTGCGCCGACGAAACTATGCTCGCCGATTTGTACTCCGGGGCTGATTATGCAGTGGGCCCCAAGAAAGGAACCTTTTCCGATGCGAACGGGCTCCGGCGCAGATAGTGGCGCATCAACAATCGATACGTCCAAATGCCGGTAATCGTGGATGTGATCCACAATGACCGCTCCTCGGGAGATTGCCACATCGTCGTCGATAACGATTGATCGCGCCGCCGAGATTTGAACCTCGTAGCTGATCATCACTCGATCGCCGAGCCGGATTTCTGCATCATAGGTATTTCCTTTCCAGGCTGACACTACGTTGACCCAGGCTCGGGGATAGACAACGCAGCCCGCTCCCAGACTAATGGATTGAGGGTTCCCGAACCGAACCGGGAAATGCAGTATGACGTCGGGACCGCAACTCTTAAAGCTGCTGCGCAGCAGCCAGGTGTACATCGCGCAAACGCGAAAATCGATTTTCTCGCACAGACACAGAAACTTCTTCCTCACACGCGCCTCGTCATCCATTCCGGCAGATAGGAAGTGCGCTTGTTGAGAATCAGCCTGATGCCGCTGAATCCAAACCGGCCTAGGAGATCCAGGCCATAGCGAGCCGAATTCCGGCTGGATTTTCCCGGTTCCAAAACGAAAAACGTACAGCAGACCAGGCCGCTGATCGGGAACAGGCCGACGGCATCTTTCACAGCGCCTGCGGCGATCACCACGTATGCGTATTCCTGACGCAGTTTCGTCAATCTTGCGATGGGCTCGGCCGGCCATCTGAGCGCGGGTGCGGTCGGTGGCGTGCCATCGGGTTCATCGCCCGACAGTTTCAGCACGGGCGGAAAGCCTAAAGACTCGTTGATCGAGTGTTCAGTTTGATCGATAAACACTGTCTTTTCCCCGCTCATACGTCCCACAACCGTGGCAAGGCTGTAACCGAGCAGACTCGCGCCTGCCTTTCCGTCCGCCTCCGCAAGCAGAACAACCGATCCATGGTCGCCGCGGTCTTTCAGGAACTGGTAAAGTTTCACGAATTCGCTCTGGTTCTCCTGGGAGAGCCTGTCCACCGCATGGATGGCGCCGTCTATACTCCTGAGCAGCGGAAACGTGGCGGCAACCGGCGTTCCCAGCTGCGCCTCCGCAGCGTCGTCGTCTCCAACCGTGGAATCGAGGATAATGGCGCCGAACAACAGTGCCAGAGTGCCGAAACCGAGCAACAGCAGCGTCGCTGCCGCAAAGAGCTTTCCGTTCGGACTCGAAGGATTGAGATCAAACGTGGGCCTATCAATGATCGAGACATTCGTGATCGACTTCTCAGAGGCGAGAGCCTTCAGTTGGGACTGGACATAGACTTGGGCCATCTGCTCAGACTCCTGCCTGGCCAAATTGAGATTGAGCTTGAGTGAATCAAACCCGGGCAGGGCTGACGCGTAGCTGGAGATCTCCGAGTCCAGCTTCCGCAAATCGTCCCGCAGTCGGTTTAGTTTGGCCTGCAGCCCACGCTGCGCCTGCGTGACGTTGATCACTTCGGACTCGACGAACTCGGACGCCTTAGTCCTGCGGGTGTCCGTTTGATCCACTACGCGTCCCTGCTCCTGCCCTATCAGGCGGCGGATCTCGGCCAGTTTGGCTTGCTGGTCTTGGTACGCCCGGCTCCCTGGGGGGTGGCGGCTCAGCAAGGTCTTTTCTTCCAACGACGCATCATTGAGTTTGGTTTCCAGGTCCTCACGCAGTTTGTTTCGAACTTCGGTTGTGCTGTAGCGCTCGAACTGAGCAATAGAGCCGGCAATCCCTTTCAGCGAAGCCATACGGGCTAGCGCGGCCTCGTTCTCGGCTAGAGCTTCATTGAAATTCTGTCCGAGCTTCTCACGATTCTCAAACAGAACCGTCAGCTGCGAATCGTCGTTATAGACCCGATGAGAATTCATGAATGAAGAGAGCTTCCGCAGTTGGAGATGGTACTTCTTAACCGCATGGTCAAGCTGCGATTTCACCAGGTCAGTCTCGCCCGCATTCCGAAAGACCGCGACGTGATGGTTCATATAGGCGGCCAGAATAAGATTTAACGCGGTCTGTGCCGCTCTCGGATCGCGGTACGTAAACCTAACATCGAGCGTATCCGAATCGAACAGGACGTTGGCCGAGAGATTGTTTGAGAGCTGCCTCGCAACCCCCTCCACTGGTTCTTCGCGAATCTCCTTATGCCCGAAGACTGACTGGAACGTCCTCGAAATCCGCTGGAGCAGGGAGGGCGGCGGGGTGTATTCGAACGTTAGAAGCCGGCGTGCACCCGCGATCGTGTCGGCGGCGGTTGGAGGCGCCGGCGGGGACTGGCCCAGAATCCAGCGTGCCGCCGTCAGCACTACTTCGTGGCTTTCCAGAATTTGCTGTTCGTTGTGAATTTGCTGCTCGCGCTGTTGCAGCATCGCGCTCCGGGTATTCACATAATCGGCCTTGCCGAGGGCTTCGGTGCCCAGCGAAACCAGAAGTTTCGCCCGGGATTCGTAGAGTCGCTTTGTCTGTGAGAAGGCAATGAGTGTCGATAAGAGAACGAGCAACCAAAAGGCCGCTAAAACTCGCCAGTATCGAAACAGCGCGCTCAAAACATCCCGAGGTGTCAATCCCATTAATCTTAACTGATATTATGAACGGGCGAAGGTCCGGGTCACCGTCAGGTGCCGTAAGCCGGTCCGCGGGATGTGCTGTTTTCGGACCGGTGTTAATGTAACCTCAGGCTTCGTAAATTCCGTGGAGTACAACGCGATCAGCTGCTTTCTTAATCTGGTAGCGGCGCGGATATCTGGGTGGGGGCCTTCGGCGTGTCCTTGTGTTGTGCTGCGCGCCCGTCCCAGGAAACCAGAGCAATGCCAGACAGAACAATAATCTCTGAAGCCGAAAACTGCGGTTTAGTGCCATAGCTACCGCAAATTCAGTCCCAGTTGTTTGAACTTTTTCTAACAGAAGCGGGCTGCAACCAACGCGGTTCCCCGCAAGGGGTCGCCCGGAAACGTCAGTATCTCCGATGAATGTGAATAGACTGTGAATGAACGCCATTTTTCCAGAAGTGGTGCTGCGCCGGGCAGCCCGCGGCGGAATCGGGCGCCGCCGCAACCTGTCCATAGCTCAGGGTCTTGGACCCCACCGAGCTTCCCCCGGGCCCCGTCACCGGCAGGAGCTGCAGCCCCCCTTTTCCAATGGTCGCACTTGTGCCGGCAAATATTACTTCCCCAGACGCGGTTAAAAAGAGGGCAGTGCCACCCCGGTTTGACCCTACCCCTATGAGCGCTTGATCCTCTCCAATGGTGACGTGCCCCGAAATTTGATACGTTCCGAGGTTTATCGCAACGGTTTGGTGTGGATAAGCACCGAGGACTGATTGGCACAAAGATGTCCGAGTTAGCCAGCAGACGGCAAACGTCGGCGCATTCGCCAAGACCGAACGGATGAACATATCCTTTCACTCTTGCGCGAAATGTTTGAGGGCCGCAAAAAGGGGCCGCTCCCGGCCAGGCGGAGCTCCCATGGTAGCTGATGCAAGGCGGATAGGCTCTGAGTGGAGTGTAGTGGTCTTTTGACTGATCGAACGTGCGACCATAGTTAGGGCAAACCGGGCCGTCTCCCCGCGACGCTCCGGTGGGCAATACGTATTCCGTTGTGAATAACCCTTATCCGGGCCCTATCCATTCGCAGATGCGCTTGCCGCGAGGCGACTGATGAAGCCTGCCTTAGCAGCGTGGGTAGCCAAAATGTCTGGCTTGACACGGCGGAGGACCGAGGTGAACTGGGGCTCTCCAGGTCCCTGAAAGGATGAAGCGCCTTCTGTAACGGAGGAATGACAATTACCGGCACACCCATTGCTTGCAATTGCCCGTGGAACAATCCTCCGGGGCTGCTGACGATAACACAGCAATTGTGTCCAAGACTGATGAGGCCGATCGTGAGATCACGGACGTGCGCCTCTGCGCCCCCGAAGCACGGGCATCCGGTGATTGACTGGACCAGTTTCATTTCGCCGGCTCTTTAGTGATGTTGCCTATCGCGTTGTGTCTGGTCCGGCGCCGGTCAGGTCCAGCACTTTTGCTGTCGTAGACGGCGGTATTACTCCAAAGTGATCGAATACGAGCATCTCAGGGAGGCCAGCCAAGCTTTTGTAACTGTTCGGTTTGAATGCGGGGTTGCGTATTGCATTCCAGTTGTTGGCATCAGGTGGTATGGCGCCATGAGACAAGTCATGCAATGTCTTGAGCCACAGTCGGTCTGCTTGCCGGTACGGATTACCCGCCCAGGATCCATAAGGGTGGTCCGGGATGAAAGTTGAGTAGTCCTGACCCCAGTACCCGTCCGGGAACCGCTTCACGTAATAAGCGACCGGCGCCGTTCGCCAATTGCCCTGCTCGTGGCTACTTCGCCAGCTTTGAAACTCCATCACTTTTTGTGCATAAGGCGTGAGCGCAAAACTCTCTGTCATGAGGGCCTTCGCAAACTCGATGTAAACAAAATCAAATCCCTTGAGGAAAGCGAACTGAAGGGTTTCGAGTAATTCTTCCGGGGTGTGGGCACCGGGCGCCATTTTGCCGTTCGTCGGAAATTTGTCAAGAAACCACAAGTCGATGCATGTCCAGAGTTCCTTTGAATTGTACTCAATGGCGCTGCCTCGGTACACGGCGTACATCAGGTCGTTATAGTTTTCTTTCAGTAGTTTGGGGGCCAGCAGGCCGCCACCGCGTGTAAACGCGAACGGATAATCGGGAAATGTCATTTCAAATATGAGACGTTTTCCATATTTTGCGTATCGCTCCTGGAGTTCTTTAACCTTGCGGGCGACAACCAGGAAGGCGTCAGCCGGCGAAAGGGTTCTAGTGTCAGCGAAATAGGGCTGCACACGGATTTTGTCAATGGTCATGCCGTTGAGCGCCTGCACCAGGTCGGCTTCGTCGTATACTACCCCAAGAAACAAAGGGTCGTCCTTGAGTTGCATCAGCGTGTGTTCGGCAAGGTCGTAGCGGTACGTCCCGTCCGGATGCCTGAATGCCGGCTCGTCGCGACTGTAGTTGGCGATTTCGGTATTAAACAGGTATGACCAATGATTTCTGCGGCAAAACTCGACGATCGCATTGAGCAGATCCGGCCTCTGTTCTTCTGCCGGATTGATGTGCCATGAAATGAAGTCAATTTTCATTAGCCGTAAGCTGGTTTCAAACTCTTTGTGCGCAATTTCGCCATTCCAGTTGGCCGCATCGACGCCGAGTTTCATGGGCTGAGGCGCGGCCGTCTGTGCGTTCAGCTGCAGGGCGAGCGCAACAATCGATAGGATGCGCATGCAATGTCCTTCCCGACCTCGGTAAGGATCGCCGAATTGACAGGCCAAAGACCCGCGCGGATTACAATTTGCGGACCACGGCCCTTCCATTCGCTCCCAGCCGCTCCCGAAACCCGGGGGCATCAATGAGCTGGCGCAGCCTCGATGGCCACTCCTCGTCCGTCCCGGCCAGAAAGCCATTTGCGCTATCCTGAACCACTTCACAGATGGCTCCTACCGGCGACGCAACCACTGGAAGCCCGGCCGCCATGTACTGGATCAGTTTGAACGCGCACTTGTCGCGAGCAAATGCAGAATCCGGCAGGGGCAACACCTTCTCCTGCCGCAGAACTCGTATGGCGATTTCTTTCACAGAGCGATTCCAGAATCTGTTCCATGAATAAAATAAGATGAAATTTTACTCCTGGCCCGAGGCATTGCGCCGAGTTTCTACCAACCGAGAAACCAACTAACGCTCCTGGTCGTTCGGCGCCTGACCGGTCGCGTCGCAGATGCTCCAAGGCGCATGTTCCGGCGGGCAAACCGAGCACTCTGAGCCAAGCCTTTAGTTACCCTTTGAGGGCACTTGCTCGGTGAGCTGAACCATCCTCACCGTGCGCTTGCCAAAGAAGCCCAAAATGTAATACGGAAACGCCCGCATGCCGAAATCCTCTCTAACAAGTGGATGCGCGACATAGGTTCCAGACGCCAGTTCGGTCTCTTTGATCACGCCGACCGAAGGCAGAATATAGAACACCATCTCTTTTGTGTCTCGCCGGGATCCGGAAACAAAGTTCTCGCTCGCAGCTCTTCGCAATACGCCATACGCCCGGTGCGTTTCAAACAACAATCGAGTGGATCCAAGCGAGAGGACAGAGGCACAAAGTAAGACTGGACCAAAACCCGCATACTTACTCCTTCGCCAGAACAGCCCCTCCGAGGTCCACGCAGACGAAGCAATCACTGAGCCAACAATCGCCAGTTCAATCCAGCATTCCCTGACTTCTACATGTCTGGCACAGCAGGTGATGCCAAACTGTAAGTTTGATGCCGCTATGGTCGCGATCGACGCCAGAACGAAAGCGGCCACTAACTCTAGGACGCGTTTGGCTAAGTCCTTCGAAATTCTCCCCACCGGAGACCAACAAAGTGCCACGCCGGCTGCCAGGAGGACCTCCATCCAAACGCGCGAGCCGAGCAGAATTTCAAACGGTATTCGCAGTCCGAAATGAAGCCAGGTGTGCGGATCAGGGTAGCTCCTAGCAATCGTCGCCAACGTCTCTCTTCCAAAGATTTCGACGATCATCTCCGGAATCGTCGCCTTAAGACTCGCAACTGCATTTCCCGCGTTCGAGGGCCCAGTAACAGCTTCCGGAATATAGTAACGGTTCAATCGAACGACGATGAGCGATACGATAGCTGCTATCGCAGGGATCGCCCACCACATGGCGAAAGCCGATGTTTTCTGCTTCCGCCAGAGAGTCACAGCCCAACGCCCCGTACAGATCAGCCCGTAAAATAATACGAAAGTGGCCCCCGTTTCGCTGGATCCCGCCGCGACGAGTAAACAGATGCTTGCCAGTATTCGCCCCGACCGGCTTTCTAACCTGTTGTCGATCACTTGTAGGAACAACAGCAGTGATGCTGCAACGGTTGGGACGTAAGCAACTGCGCCGGCCGGCCAGTAGAAAACCTCTGTAACGTACCCGCTACAGAGACACAACACTAGTAAAGTCACTGAAATCAAAGATAGATTTTGCCGGGTTTGCGCCGACTTAGTCTCACCGCGCTTCTGCCAGGACGTCAAAACTCCGGCAACCAGGAACCCCGCCCATAGAACGCCAAGAAAGGGAACAATGAGCGGCCGATGCAAAACGTTCACCGCTGACAAGTACAGAAAATAGAGCGGCTCAGAAAGAAATCGCGGGCTGTATTGTAGCCGTTGTAGCCCTTGGCCAAGCGTGATCCCGTGCCGGATCCAGTACAGAAAGTAATACTCATCGAGCTGCCATCGCCCGAGTCCAATCAATCCTGCGTACGCGAGGAAAATCGCCCACAGAATCGCGTGCGACGCAATGCGTAGAATCTTGACCAAGCGCGAGGAACTCAGGTCCGGTGACGGCTCGATCAGATTGCTTATTTTGGCGCCCGTGCCAATATCCATCACAGTGAATTTCGGGATCGCGGAGCCAGCCCATGGCGACCGCCCAAAAGCCCCGCGCCTTTTCTCGGTCGGCGCGCCGCCCTCGAATCATCCACAACATCGAGAGGCTCGCCGATTTTTGAAGCCCCTCGAAACGATTGATGAGTTCGAGCCATCTGGCGCTGGCAGTCCCGCAATATTTCCGACATATTTCCTACAGCTTTCTCGCAATACGTGAATCATCCGAGCCTTGACAGGCTCGGCTTCAGCCGAGTCCCCGGCCAGATGCTGCACTCTGGCTTCGGGCCAAAACCAAATCTCGCCGCCGGCTTCGGCCAGGCGTTTGCATCGATCGACTTCCTCGAAGTACATAAAGAAGCCCTCGTCCATGCCGCCGAGGTCGTCGTAGTCTGCTCCCATGATCTGTTCGACCTCCTGGCTCTCGGGTGCTGAAAGGGCGTGAGTTTGTAGGCTCCAAAAAATCGATCGAGGCCGTCGCGTCAGGAACAATCCTGGACAGAGTGGGCAGGTTCCTGCACGTCCGAGTGATTCGGCCGGCGCACTCGCAGATGGCGGGTCCGGCTGCCTTCGCGGCCAGGTATCGGCGAAAACAGTCCGCGAGCAAAGCGCTGCCGTCATTCCGCAGTCGAGTCTCGGGAATGAGAGAGAAAAGAAGTTTTCCTGACGCGCGACCACGTTACACGCCCGCCCGAATCCGAGGTTATCAGTGGTCTTTATAAGGGTCACTGCCGGTTCTGCTTGCGACCTGATAAAGCGCTCTATCGCCAATGCCAGACAGAACAACATCTCTGAAGCCGAAGACTGCGGTTTAGTGCCATAGCTACCGCAAATTCAGTCCCAGTTGTTTGAACTTTTTCTAACAGAAGCGGGCTGCAAACCAACGCGGTTCCCAGCAAGGGGTCGCCCGGAAACGTCAGTATCTCCGATGAATGTGAATAGACTGTGAATGAACGCCATTTTTCCAGAAGTGGTGCTGCGCCGGGCAGCCCGCGGCGGAATCGGGCGCCGCCGCAACCTGTCCATAGCTCAGGGTTTTGTGAGTTCTGGTAGCCCACCAGCATGCTCGATTCCGTCTTCTTTTTCCTTCTTTTTCCTTCATGCAATCGTCACCCAGGTTCCGCTGGCCAGCCCGGCGACTCCAGGGGAGTCATTGCACGCAAGCGAATGGACCTTCGCCCATTCATTCGAACATGCCGGCTTGGTTCTGTCGTGGCCGAATCCATACTGGTGCGACATCACCTGTTGATTCTGAATCCCAGCCGCAAGCGCGCACCCAACTCTACGCCGGGGATTGTATGATCGCCGGTCTGTGCACTCTTTTCATGGGGAGAGCACATGTTCTTGGTTCCGCCATCGGTCTCAAGCCGTCCACTCTGCTTAATCTCAACTTGCTGACCAGACGAAAGTATCGACCCCTGTTTTCGCCTCTGCGCAGCGTGCCTCGTTCGTGAGAACTCCCACGCCGGATAGCTCGAATCCCCGCCGCCCCGAGTGAAACGCCAATGAGCCTTTCGCCGCTTCTGCACCGCCTGTCGGCTCATGGTGGAGAATCTCACCAACTTTTCGGCGCTAAGCTGACCAGCGTCCTCGGTGAGGATTCGGCTCTCGCTGTAGATCCCGCGCAGCAGCGCCATCGCCAGCGGATCCTGGTCGCGAACGGTACTCGACGTTGCGCACTAACACTATTGAGTATCGCGCCGACTACAGCACGCCCTTGCCCTTTATCGTGCTCGTGCGCAAAGCCTGTGTGCGGAATCGGCGAGGCCGGCCGGACCGCTTTTCACGAAGGGCTTCTCGCAAACGGAGCGGACCCAGGATCGCTCGATTTCCACCCCGATCGCCCTTTGCAGTAACTGCACTGACACAACGAGTCGCAACCCCTTATCGACGTTTACAACGATGCCTTCCAGACCGGCAAGGGGGCCGGCTTCAATGGAAACCCTGGAGCCAACGGTCAGATGGGTCCACGGTTCCGCGGGCAGACTGGAACGAACGATAGCCTGAATGGCTTCAATTTCTTCGTCGGAAATCGGAACCGGCGTTTTTCCCAATCCTACAATCCCAATCACACCGGGACTCTTCAGGATGAAAAGGCGCTCGCGAGCGTCGAAACGCGAAAACAAATAGCCCGGAAACAAAGGAAGATCGAGTTCTTTCGACCTATCCGACCACCGGCGCCTGGATCGATAGGTGGGAAGGAACTCTTCGTAGCCTTTGCTTCGCAGCACCGTCGATATCTGGCTCTCGAAGCGTGGGCGGACCTGAACTGCATACCAGAATTTTTGAAGGGATCCGTCAGGATACTGAAAACCTGTTTTCATAACCTGTGGGGCACCAAATGATGACTGCCTCGACGGCCGCATCGTTCGGTTACCTTACCGAACAACCGCTCCAACAAAAAGTGTCAGTACAGACGAAATTGACTTTCTTCCCCTTCCCCACGCAATTTCCAGTTTGGAACCACGTCGAGGATTATACGCTTGGCCGCCACGCTCCGGGCGTGAATATCGAATGAAAATTAGAACACTAATTGGTGAGAGATCGGCGCCAGACTTCACTCCTCACTTTTGACCGTGGCGGCGAACTGACAACGACGTGGATGGAGTATGTAGACAATCAGGCGGACGCGGAGCCGCGTTCAAATACGGCGATGACAACTGCGAGCTGCTGAAGCCCAATGGGCTCACTTCATCGAGAGCTTCTGCGCCGCTGGCTACGTTCTCATCGTAGGATATTCACTTCCCGAATCTGATTCGCAGGCGCGCTCAAAGACCACCGTGGCGTTTCAGGACCCGAACTGCGAGGCGTGCGTGATCGGCTCGGGGATGGTGTCGGTCGTCAATCGCGTGAAAGAATTGCGGCGGCGCGCTCGGGACAGTCCTGTTCGGTTCCAAAGAGCTGAACCTAGGAGATGGGCTCGCAAAGCCTCAGTGGAGATTTGCTCAATGCAACTGTGGCCTGCGCCCCAAGCGCTGTCATAGCCTTGAGTGCCTGCGCCGGGGCCCGATATTTGCTTGACAGGAAGTGCGCCGACATGGGATCGTTGACATCTCAAGATAACATTCTGCAGCTAGTGTCCTGGGCGAGAAATACGATGTATGAGAGTGGCTGTAGCCGGTTATGTGAGTTTACATACAGGCCGACCAAAGAAACCTTTGGAAATCGCGGATGCGGGTTGGGAGAAACTGAGCATGATTGCGTCCCCGAAGTCGGCACAGGCCATGGCGATGGCGCGGATCGTGCTCAGTTGTCGAGGGCGGGAGAGCAATTCGGAGGTCCCGTCATTACGAGACACTGGACTCGATGGCAACCAACGCACCCGCTGAAGCACGCGCCTGATGGTCGAACAAGGGCCTGACGCAGAATGCCCATCGTACGGTGGGGCTAGGCCCGGCCCGTGGCGCCGAAAACCGTTCACCCAGATTGCCTCCGTGTTTTCAGTGTTTTTTCCAAGAGCACTGATCTGGTTCTATTTCTCTGCACCTTGCTAAGACGAAAAGCGGCTTTCAGTCATAGTCTATTCACATTCATCGGAGATACTAAAGAACGAGGATCAGCCGGGACCCCATTGGTTGCCAGCCCGCTTGAGTCAGACAGGTCAAAAACTGGGACTGAATTATCCTGGATTTCCTCCTCGGATTTGGATTCAGTGGCATCCGGCTGATTCTCAACAAGCGCGTTTCCTATCGCCGGAGTGGATGACGAGGCGCGTGTGAGGAAGAAGTTTCTGTGTCTGTGCGAGAAAATCGATTTTCGCGTTTGCGCGATGTAAACCTGGCTGCTGCGCAGCAGCTTTAAAAGTTGTGGGCCCGGCGTCCAACTACATTTCCCGGTTCGGTTCGGGAAACCTGAATCCATCAGTCTGGGATCGGGCTGCATGATCTATCCCCGAGCCTGGATTAGCGCAGTGACAGCGTGGTGGGCAATACGTACGATGGAGAAATCCGGCTCGGCGATCGAGTGGGAATCGGCTACGAGGTTCAAATCTCGGCGGCACGATCAATCGTTATCGAGGACGATGTGTCGATCGCCAGGGAGCGGTCATTGTGGATCACATCCACGATTACCGGCATTTGGACGTGTCGATTCTTGGGGCGCCATGATCGACGCCGCAGCCCGTTCGCATCGGGAAAGGCCTTCCTGGGGGGCGCACTGTATGATTGGCCCTGGGGTAAGAATCGGCGAGCATAGTATCGTCACGGCAAACTCAGTTGTCGTGAATGACGGTCCGGCATTTTCCATGGCGGCGGTCAACCCGGCCCGTGTCGCGCGTTTCCGCTCGTAACTCTTCATAACGGAATTCGATGCCTGCTCCACTAAACTCAGAGAAAGCACAATGAGCAACCCCGTAAGTGGATTGAGTCGCCGGTTCAATTTTGGGAAGAGTGCGGCGCTGCCGCTGAATTTTGGGGTAGCTACCGCCTGTCCGCTCGAAGTGGAACCGAGCAACGCCCCCAACCGCCCCACGCGGCGAAGTCCGTTTTTGGAATCGGTTGTAGGTGCCTGCTTGATAGTCCGGCGGAGTTATTTCGCTCGATGAATGGCTTTGACGAGGCATTTTTTCAGTACGGCGAGGAGTTGGATCTCAGCTGCCGCGTCCGAAAAGCCGGACACCACGTTTGGTATGTCCATACCGGGCCGGTTATATGGCACCGGAACAGGCGCGCGGGGGAAACAAATGTCGAGCGCACAGACATGTGGGCTTTTGACGTCCTGCTGTACGAGATGGTGACGGGCAAGCGACTGTTTAGTGTCAGAATTGTGTGTTCTGAGCACGTCATTTTTAGTGCCACGTAACTTGGTAAACACCGCGAGCGAAGGAGCATGACGATTGCCGGAACAACTGACTGCGGAACTTGAAGATCGAATCATCCAACATCTTTCTTCCATTTGTGGTAATAGAGCCGAGGACATAGATCGCAAACAGAGTTTTCACCGAAATGGGCTGACTTCCTTGGGTGCGGCGCGCCTCCTCGCTCGCCTGTCCGAAGACCTAGGCAGGCCCTTGCCGCCGACGCTCGTTTGGGAACGACCCACGGTCGCGTCGCTTGCGCGATTCCTGAGCCATTCCGACGATGGCGCCCGCATTATGTCCAGCCAGGTGCAGCCGGTTGAGGCGCGCGAGCCGATTGCAATTGTGGGCCTCGCCTGCCGATTTCCCAAGGCCGCCGATCCCAACGCCTATTGGCGACTGTTGATCGAGGGCGTGGACGCGATAACAGAAGTCCCTCCGGAACGATGGGATATCGGTGCCCTTTACGATCTCGACGCTTCCGCGCCAGGTCGGATGAACACCAAATGGGGCGGCTTTCTTGACAGCGTAGACGGATTCGAATCGCAGTTCTTTGGTATCTCACCGCGGGAAGCCGCAGAGATGGATCCGCAACAGCGTCTCGCTCTTGAACTAGCCTGGGAGGCGATCGAGGACGCAGGACTGTGTCCCCCTGCCTTATTTCGCAGCCGTACCGGCGTCTTTCTAGGCGCACTGTTTACGGACTACGCCCTCCTTCATGATAGAGCCGGTGCCAAAGGTATCTCGGCTTACACCAGCACTGGGAGAACGGCCTGCATTATTGCCAACCGCATCTCTTATGCGCTGGGGCTCATGGGACCCAGTATCACTGTCGATACTGCGAGCTCATCGTCGCTCGTAGCAGTTCACCTCGCGGCGCAAAGTCTCAGGGCTGGCGAGAGCGATCTCGCGCTTGCTGGTGGCGTCAATATCTTGGTCGTGCCGGAGACCACCATGTGTTTGACCAAACTCGGCGTAATGTCTCCGGACGGACACTGCCGTGCGTTTGATGCGGGCGCGAACGGATACGTTCGGTCAGAGGGAGCGGGAATACTCGCGTTGAAGAGGCTTCGCGATTCGCTCCGTGACGGCGACCAGATCTACGCTGTTATCCGGGGGAGTGCGGTCAACAACGATGGAGCGAGTAATGGTCTAACGGCTCCCAATCCAGCCGCACAGGAGGCCGCGCTGCGAGAGGCTTGTGCCCACAGCGGCCTGTCTCCCGCCGACGTACACTACGTCGAGGCCCACGGCACCGGCTCAAAGATTGGAGATCCGATCGAGGCAGCCCAGATTGGCGCGGTATACGGCGCAGCCCATGCGTACGGAGACCCCATTTTGATCGGGTCAGCGAAGACCAATGTAGGTCACCTCGAAGCCGCTGCGGGTGTGGCCGGCCTGATCAAGGTCGCACTCGCGATGAAGCACGACCGCTTGCCGGCGAGTCTGCACTTCAAGACGCCGAACCCGATCATTGATTTCAAGTCGCTCAACGTTCGCGTTGTCGATCAACCGATTGCTTGGCCGGGGCCCGAGGGATCGCCTCGCCGGGCAGGAATCAGTTCTTTCGGCTACGGTGGAACCAACTGCCACGTGATCTTGGAGAGCATACTCCCAAGAGCTACAATACCCGCACACAACGGTGTGGCGCAACACTCCGAACCTACGGTTTCGCGGGGCGTTGTGTGGGTGTTCTCGGGGCAGGGGTCACAGTGGCCAGGGATGGGTCGCACGTTGATTCTCTCGGAACCTGTATTTCGCGAGGAAATCAAACGTTGCGATCGCGCGCTTACGCCGTGGACCGGTTTTTCGGTTTTCGACGCGTTATACAATGGCGCGTCCGGGGCGGTCTCAGACCGCATTGACATCGTGTGGCCGGTGCTTTTCGCGTTCCAGGTCGGGTTGGCCGGGTTGTTGAGCCACATCGGTCTTAGACCAGCCGCAGTGATCGGCCACAGCATTGGCGAGGTCGCGGCAGCACACATAGCCGGGGCGCTGAATCTCGAAGACGCCGCCCGGCTGATCGCGTCGCAGGCGAAGCTGGTCCAGCGTACGGTGGGGCAAGGACGAATGCTTCTCGCGGCCATCGGTTGGGATGAAGCACAACACATTGCGAGCAGGTCAGGCGGCAATATCACGGCTGCAATCGCAGCCAGCCCGGCGGCAAGTGTGCTGTCAGGTGAACCGTCCGCCCTCGCGCAGGTTCAGGACATGCTCACGAAGCGCGGCACCTTTGTGCGTGCAGTGAGCACTGGCGTAGCAGTGCATGGACCTCAGATGGCGTTAGTGGAGTCTGAGCTTCCTTCTCTGATCGCTCCGCTTCGTCCGCAGCGTAGCGCGATCCCGATCGTTTCCGGTCTGACGGGGGCGCTGTTTAAAGGTGAGGATCTCGACTCGAATTACTGGGCCCGCCAACTGCGGCAGCCTGTGCTCTTCGCCCAGGGCGCTGCCGCCCTCCTGGATCTAGACTTCCGCCTCTTCATCGAGGTGTCCCCTCATCCGATTGTCAAGCAGTCTCTTGAAGAGAGCCTGCGGGCGCGGCAGATCGACGGAACGGTGGTAGGGGCGCTGTTCAGGGGCGAAGACGAAGGACGGACGATTACGGAGGCTGTCGCCACACTGGTTGCCAACCGTGCAGACCTTGCTTGCGATGAGCACGGGCCGATTCATGAGAGACAACATTGGCCGTTCTTGTTGTCGGCTAAAAGCGAGGCATCGTTGCGAGGCCAGGCGTCACGATTACGCGATTGCGTGCGGGCGCACGCGGATGTGTCTCTAGGCGATTTAGCATTTTCACTGGCAACGACGCGAACGCACTTTGAGCAACGCGCCGTAGTAGTAGCCAAGGACCGGCAGGAGCTGCTGGAAACATTGGAAGCCGTGGCCGAAGGAGGCGCTGCGCCCAAAGCATTGTTTGGACGCGCCGCCACGGACGGCAAGGTGGTCTTTGTGTTTCCCGGCCAGGGCTCACAGTGGGAAGGGATGGCTCTCGCGCTGCTGGAGAGCTCTGCTATCTTCCGGGCCGAGATGGAAGCCTGTGAGCGGGCTCTCGCCCCGCATGTCGATTGGTCTTTGATGGCGGTGCTTCGTGGTGAGGGAGAGGCCACCCTTGACCGTGTCGATGTGGTGCAGCCGGTGCTGTTCGCAGTAATGGTTTCGATGGCCGCACTGTGGCGGTCCATGGGGATTGAGCCCGTTGCGGTGATCGGCCACAGCCAAGGCGAGATTGCCGCCGCCTATGTGGCTGGAATGCTGTCGCTCAACGACGCGGCCAAGATCGTGGCGGTGCGCAGCAGGGTGTTGCGGCGTCTTGCAGGCAAAGGCGCCATGGCTGCCGTCGAGCTTGGGGTCGCGGAATTGCAGCTGCGACTGGCTCGTTGGGGGGACCGGCTTTCGGTGGCGGCGGTGAACAGTCCTAAGAGCACGCTCGTGTCTGGAGATCCTGAGGCGATCGACGCCCTGCTGGAAGGATTAGAGAAGGCAGAGATCTTTGCCCGCAAGATCCGGGTCGATTACGCCTCGCATTGCGCGGCGGTTGATGAAGTTTGCACGGAACTTCTCGACGAACTGGGAACAGTTACACCCGCAGAAGGCAGTCTTTCGCTATATTCGACCGTTACGGGCGACCAGATCGATGGTGTAGCGCTCGATGCGGGATATTGGCACCGGAACCTGCGGCAAACGGTTCGTTTTGCGGAGGCGGTCCAGAAGCTGGGTGCCGACTATGGCTTTTTTGTCGAGGTCAGCCCGCACCCGGTGCTCAGCATCGCCTTGAAAGAGACGTTCGAATCAGCCAAGCGTGATGCGACAGTAGTTGGCACCTTGCGGCGCGATGACGGCGATTGGGATCGCTTTCTGCTGTCCGTGGGCGAATTCCACGCCCGTGGCGGGGCCATCGACTGGGGCTCGTTTTTCGCTCCCTTTGGGCTCAAGCGTGTAACACTCCCCACCTACGCATTCCAACGCGAACGCTTCTGGCTAGAAGTGCCTGAGTGGAATGACGCCAATGTGGGCCGTGGCCTCCGCGGCGAGCACCCGCTGCTCGGCATGTCCTTTAGGTCATCGCTGCACCCGGACGAGCACATCTTCGAACAGTGGATCAACACCAAAGACTTGCGGTACCTTGCCGATCACAAAGTGCAGGGTGAGGTTGTCTTCCCCGGTGCGGGATATGTCGAAATGGCCCTCGCCGCGGCCGCCAAGGTCCTCAGCTCGGGTCCGATCGTCCTTGAGGACGTTCGCCTCGATGCGATGTTACCTCTGTCGCATGATGGAGGGGGCTTGGTCCAGACTTCGCTCGTGGCTCAGGCTGGCGCAGCAAGATTTTCTATCGCTTCTGGTTCAAGCGGCAGCGGCCCATGGCTGGGGCACGCACGCGGCAGAATTATACGTCTTACCGATCCGGCGCCAAGCCTAGAGCAGCCGTGCGTCTCAGTTGCGGCGCGAAACGGCAAGTCCATCGATAGTGCAAGTCACTATGCCTCCATGGAAGCGCGCGATCTCCAGTATGGACCGGCTTTCCGCAGCGTTAATCAGATATGGCCGCAAGAAGGCAGCGCAATCGCCCGAATCCGCCTGCCTGACGCTGCCGGACAAGACACTGGGCCCTACCACCTGCATCCGTCGCTTCTGGATGCCGGCCTGCAAACCGCGTTGGGGCTGGTTGCGCCTGAAACGGCCAAAGGCACCCTCATGCCCGTTAGCGCGCGCCGCGTGACCTGGTATCGGCGGTCACCTTCCGAGGGATGGGTTCACGCGCAGGCAAATCCCAAGGTTCCGCTGGAATTCAATGTGACGCTGACGGCCGATGGTGGTGAAGCCATCGCCGAGATACAGGGACTTCGCCTGTCGCCCGTGGCGGCACAACGGCAAGAAACCGAAGATCCCTCCGTCGGAGCGACGTTTGCTATCGAGTGGCGGCGAAGCGAGGCTCCGACGGCTGTTTCAGTAGCCGAAGGCCGCAGGGTTTGGCTGATCGTGGCCGATGCCGGCGGGACCGCCCTGGCACTTGCTGATCAGCTTCGCGCGCGCGGCGAGCCGTGCGTGTTGGTGGAGCCGGATCAAGATTTTGCACGCCTTGATGATGGGCATTGGCGGCTCGATCCCGCAAATTCGGAGCACCTCGATCGGGTGTTCGGTAGGTTCCGCGAGTGCCGCGGCGTGGTTCACTGCGGCGCGCTCGACGATGCGGCGCTGCCAGCAGACGGTGAGACGCTCGAAGCGGGCATCGCGAGAGGCACTCTGGTCGCGTTGAAGCTCGTGCAAGCAGTGCTGAGGCAGGCGTTCCGCGACACGCCACGTCTCGTGATTGTAACCCGCGGTGCGCAGCGAATAGGGCTTGAACAAACAGACGTTTCCGTGACACAGTCGCCTCTTTGGGGGCTGGGCCCTGTGATTGCCCTGGAGCACCCGGACCTCGAGTGCACGCTCATCGACCTGCCGAGGACGGCGCGCGCCGCTGAGATCGAGGAACTAGCTTTGGAGATCCTCGCACCAGACGGTGAGCAGCAGATTGCCTGGCGTCAGGATGGCCGACTGGTCGCGCGGCTCGTGCCGGTCAGCATCGATAGCGTTCCTGCGGATCCGCCACCGTCTCGTGCTGCGGGACGTCCCTTCAGGCTTGAAACACGTGAGCCGGGGATCCTTGAGCACCTGATGCTGCGAGAAATAGATCGCCCGGCGCCCGGACCGGGCGAAGTCGAGATCGAAGTCGAAGCAGCGGGGCTTAACTTTGTCGACGTGATGAAAGCGATGGGAGTCGACCCTGGCATTCAACTGGGGCCGGTCAAGCTGGGGATTGAGTGTTCCGGAACCATCACGGCTGTCGGGGAGGGGGTAACGCACTTAGCCGTTGGAACAAAGTTGTTGGCTTGGGCGAACGGCGGCTTCAGCACTCACGTGCTGGTTCCCGCGACGCACGTGGCAGTCAAGCCGCAGAACATGACTTTCGAGGAGGCGGCAGCCTTGCCTGCCGTATTCACCACCGCGCTCTGGTCTCTGGGAAGACTTGCTAGGCTGTCGCGCGGCGAACGCATTCTTATTCACTCAGCGTCCGGCGGTACTGGGCTGGCTGCCCTTCAATACGCGCGCGCGGTCAACGCCGAGATCTTCGCCACCGCCGGCAATGAGGAAAGACGTGCGTTTCTCCGATCTCTGGGCGCACATCACGTGATGGACTCGCGCAGCCTCGCATTCGCCGACGAGATCATGGCGAAGACCGGCGGCCGTGGAGTCGACGTGGTACTCAACTCGCTGGTCGGCGACGCGCTTAAAAGAAGCCTCGAAGTGGTCGCGCCCTACGGCCGGTTCATCGAGATCGGCAAGAAGGACATCTATAGCGATGCCGCCATTGGGCTCTACGTCTTCCGCCGATGCATTTCCTTCTCAAGCGTGGACCTGGCTGGTATGGCGGTTGAGGAGCCCGCTAGATTTGAGAAGCTGCTGCGCGAGGTAATGGATCGGTTTGAGGATGGTACGTTTACGCCGTTGCCTGTCACAACTTACCCGGCTAGCCGGGCCCAACAGGCTTTCCGCCATATGTCCGGGGCGAAGCATATTGGCAAGGTCGTGATCAGTATGAAGGATCCCGACGCGTGCGTTCTACCGCGTATTCCTGGCCCTACCAAGATCGTCGCCGACGTCACCTACCTGATTACGGGTGGTCTTGGTGGTCTCGGGCTTGATCTCGCACTCTGGCTGGTGAGCCAGGGCGCGAGGCATCTCGCCCTTGCCGGGCGCAGCGCCCCCTCTGAAGCCGCACGCTCTACTATCGCCGGGATGGAGAGCGAGGGAGCGATTATCCGCATCCTGCAAGGAGATGTCGCTCGGCCCGAGGACGTCTGCCGCATGATGGAGGAAATTCGCGATCACCTTCCACCTCTTCGCGGGGTGGTCCACGCCGCTGGCGTGCTGAATGACCGCACTCTTGCCGAAATGACGGACAGCGAATTCTGGTCTACCATTCGGCCCAAGGCGCTAGGCGCATGGAACCTCCACCTTGCAACGCGCACTATATCGCTGGACTTCTTCGTGATGTACTCGTCAGTGGCAGCGCTCCTCGGCTCTCCCGGACAGGGGAATTACGCCGCCGGTAACGCATTCCTGAACGCGCTCGCGCAAACCCGCGCCGCCGAGGGGTTGCCGGCGACCTGCATTCAATGGGGTCGTTTCTCCGACGTCGGCCTCGCCGCCGGCAAAGAAAACCGGGGACAGCGACTGTCGCAGCAAGGTATTGAGAGCTGGACGCCTGCCCAGGGGGTGGGGCTCTTAGCGCGAATACTAAAGAAGCCGCGTACCGAGATCGGCCTGTTTCGGTTCTCGCTCCGCCGCTGGCTCGAGTCTCACCCTCAAGCTGCTGGCATGCGCTTCCTCGCCGAGCTGAGCAAGATCGACGCCCCGGTCGTCGGAGCCTCTGACGGAGGGATGCGAAAAGCTTTGGCGCTGGCAGAGGCGGGCATCCGCGAAGCGATGGTCGAGGCTCACCTGGTGGATCAGATTGCGCGTGTGATTCGCATGGATCCCGCGCGAGTTGATCGCAATGCGCCATTCAAGAGCCTGGGTTTCGATTCGCTGATGAGCGTCGAGCTGCGCAACCGCCTCGAGAACAGCCTGGGCCTCAAGCTATCGACGGTGCTGCTCTTCACCTACCCAACGGCGGCGAAGCTAGCGGCCTACCTGACGTCGATGCTTGTGCCTGATGAAGAATTGCCGGCTAAGGTCGAGCCTGCGACGCCAGCGCCAAGCGAGGATGCGATGAAGAACCTCGGAGCGGACGAACTGCTCGCCATGCTCGGCGAAGAGCTGGCGCGATCGAGAACTGGCGCTCTATGACAACAAAGGAAAGCAACGTTAACGTTCCGGAAAATCCATACGCTGAGCGCCTGCGCGAGGCGGTTGTCACTATCCGCGAGTTACGTGCGGAACGGGATGAGCTCTTGTCTCTGCGCGATGAGCCTATCGCAGTCATCGGCCTGGGCTGCCGTTTTCCCGGTGGGGGCCATAGTCCGGCTGCATTTTGGCGAGCTCTCGAGAATGGCGTCGACGGCATAAGGGAGATTCCCGCCGAGCGTTGGCCTTCGGAGGCCATCCCCGGCAATCGGCCACAGGTAAAGTTTGCAGGACTCCTCGATAACGTCGACGCGTTCGACGCGGAGTTCTTCGACATTACCCCTCGCGAGGCCGAGAGCCTGGATCCCCAGCAGCGTCTTCTCCTGGAGGTGGCGTGGGAAGCGCTCGAGGATGCATACCAGCGGCCCGACATGCTAGTGGGAAGTCTGACGGGCGTTTTCGTCGGCGTGCATACGCTCGACTACCAGCAGCAAGTGATTGCGCGCGGCCTGGAGCGCTTCGACCACTATTGCGCTACAGGCAACATGCTGAGCACCGCGTCCGGGAGACTGTCGTATGCCCTTGGCTTACAGGGGCCAGCCGTAACTACCGAAACCGCGTGTTCCTCCTCGCTCACGGCCATCGCCGTGGCGTGCCAGAGTCTGCGTGCCGGCGACGCCACCATGGCGATCGCTGGGGGCGCGAACCTCCTGCTCTCACCTGCCAACATGGCGCTGCTCGCGGCGACCCGGGCACTGTCACCTGATGGACGGTGCCGGACGCTTGACGCGCGTGCGAACGGCTTCGTCCGGGGAGAGGGGTGCGGTCTGGTCATTCTAAAGCGCCTGTCCAATGCCAAGAAGGACGGCGATCGCATTCGCGCCGTTATCCGCGGCTGGGCCGTGAATCAGGATGGTCGCTCGACCGGCTTGACCACGCCAAACGTTCTCTCTCAGCAAGCCCTCCTCCGTCATGCCCTGCAAAAGGCGCGCCTCTCGGCGGGAGACATCGGCTATGTCGAGATGCACGGTACCGGGACGCCTCTCGGCGATCCGATCGAGGTGGATGCCCTGAAGGAGGTGCTAGGGAAGCCCCGAACGGACGGTTCCAAATGCGTGCTGGGCGCAGTGAAGACGAACATCGGTCACCTCGAGTCGGCGGCCGGTGTGGCGGGCGTGATCAAGGTAATGCTTTCGTTTGAGCACGAGCGAATTCCGAAGAACCTCCACTTTCGCAACCTGAACCCGCGAATTTCTCTCGATGGCACTCCATTCACAGTCCCAACCGAAACCGTGCCGTGGAAAAGGGGCGACAAGCGCCGAGTCGCCGGGGTCAGTTCCTTTGGGTTCAGCGGCACGAACGCTCACGTGATTCTGGAAGAAGCGCCCCCGGATGTGGGCATTAGCGCCGCGGCTTCGCGGCCAGTACCGCGGTCGCTACCGCTCATTTTGTCGGGGCTTAATTCTGCCGCCACCTCCGCTCAGGCGGCGCGCTTGGCTGAGCACATCGAAGGTGAACCCAAGCTCCGCGTCCTCGATCTCGCGTATTCGCTGGCGACAACCCGAACACATTTCCCAGTTCGCAGAGCGCTTGTCGTAGCGGCGGAAGAACAACCTTGCGAACTTGCAGCAAATTTGCGCAAAATTGCGGCGGGCGAGAATCTGGCAGCAGCCTATTTGTCGAGTGACGGTCGGAAGATTGGCCGTCTGACGGCTTTGTTCCCAAGTGAAGGTGCGCAACGGGCAGGGATGGGCCGCGAGCTGTGGCAGAAATTCCCGGCCTACCGCGAAGCGTTTGACGAAGTCTGCCGGCACATGGATCGGCACTTGGATCGATTGCTCGCCGACGTGATCTTCGCGAAGGAAGGAAGCCCTGAGGCCGCCCTCCTTCATCAGACGAAATACACTCAGCCCGCCTTATTCACGATTGGTGTTGCACTCTACCGCCTCTTGCAACATTGGGGGATCGCGCCGGAGATCGTGGCCGGTCATTCGATAGGCGAAATTACTGCAGCCTATGTCGCTGGCATTTTCTCCCTCCCAGATGCATGCGAGCTGGCCAGTGCACGGGGTAGCCTCATGCTGATGGATGGTATGCAGGACGCGTTCCGCCGCGTGGCAAATCGGCTCAGCTACCAGCCGCCGCAGCTAACTCTTATTAGCAGCGCCACTGGCAAGCGGGCTTCGGCTGAAGACCTCTCTTCGCCGGAATACTGGGTGCAGCAAGCAAGGCGCGACGGCCGCTTCCTCGATGGAGCCCGCTCAGCGCATGCTGAAGGGGCAACCACCTTTGTCGAGCTCGGTCCTGGAGAGACCCTGTGCACGATGCTGGATACGTGCCTCCCCGAGGGAACTGCACGATGCGTTCCCAGCCTGCGCAAGGGACAGAGCGAGGTTAGCTCCATTACGAACGCGCTTGCCGCTCTATTCGTATCTGGGATTCAGATCAATTGGGACGCACTGTTCGGGGGCCTCGGGGCGCGCCGCGTTGCTCTCCCGACCTATCCATTCCAGCGCAAGCGCTTCTGGCTGGAATCTAAACCACGCAAGCAATCTTTTGAGGAACTTCTACCGTGAACCCGCGCTTTCAGTAAGTTAGTTAGGCAGCAGCCTCCATCGGAACGAGTTTGGATCCACTTTGTGCGGCCTGCTTCCGGAGGCGAGCCTCCAGACTGGTCGATTGACCAGCATCTGCTGATCGCCGGAGCTAAGCAGAGCCTCAGGATTCCCTGCGCTCGCGAGACGATGCAGTCCACCAACGACGAGTTTCGTCATCAATACGCGCGCGCGAGAGGCAGGCCGACTTCATGGCTGGGGAAGTGGTTGAAATTGCTGACACAGTCCGCGAGGGCGAGGAGGTCTGAATCAGCCTGAAGCGACGCGATATAGTGACATTATCCCCCGGAGGACGGAGTGCGAACCGCAGTTGAGATGCTCCGCGAGTTTCTGGCGAAGTCGGAGGCGACCATGGCGAAAGTATTCGGACTACATGTCGTGGAGTTGAACGCGGGAACGACGCCGGAGTTCTTCGAGCGGTTCGTTATCAAGCAGTTTTTGCCGGCGCTACCGCTGGACCGCACGCCCGGGGTGAAGGCGTACCTGCTCAAGGCGGACCGGGAGCGAGAGTAAACCAGTATCTGTGGATGTTCGAATTCGACAGCGTGGAGACCCGGAACCGATATTTTTCCCGATCCGCTGACGATCTCCGACGAACTGAAGGCGCTGACCGAACCGCTGCACGACTTGGCGCAGGTTTGGGATCGCGCGTCGACCCGGACCAAGACCGATTATGTCGTCCTCGCGCACAATGGGTGATCTTTCGGATGGCGGGCGGCCGGACCTTCCTGACTACCAGGTCCAAGTGTGGGCCGCCAGCCTGATTGTCCCTGATGGGGCTCTGGCAAGGCTGGAGCAATGCCTCAGTGAGGACGAACGCCAGCGCGCCGCGACTTATTATCGGCCGGAGCACATACGGCGCTTCATTCTGGCGCGAGCATTCCTTCGGGAGGTATTAGCAGCGTATCGAAAGGTTGGCGCGCACGAGGTCCTGTTTCGATACGAAACCAACGGCAAGCCGCTGCTGGCCGGGGGCGACTTCGAGTTCAATCTGTCGCATTCGGAGGACATTGCCTGCGTAGCGGTGACGCGAGGCCGCAGGGTCGGGATCGATGTGGAAGTGATCCGCGAGAACCGCGACTTCCTGGACATCGCACGACGGTTCTTCGCGCCTTCCGAGGCGGCGCGCGTTGAGCAAGTGCACGGAGCGGAGCGGGCGAGAGAGTTCTTCGCGTACTGGACGTGCAAGGAAGCCTATTTGAAAGGCCGGGGCGAAGGGCTTCTCTCGCCGCTCGACAAGGTGAAACTCACTTTCGACGGTACGGGAGACGAGGTAAACGTGACCGACCCGCGCGGCGCTGGACCCTGGACGCTGCGCCAGTTGCGGCTCAGGGATGGACTGGCCGCCGCCATAGCGGTGGAGGGAGGAGGGTCGGTGCTGTCCACAGGTTGGTGGTCCTTGGACCGATGACCATGGTCCGATCAGCGTCCAGACCGTGTCAGACTCGGAGAGGTAGTTGCGCATACGACGGTTGGTACGGCGATTTTGCTGCCGGGGACAATCTGGTGTGCACGCCGCGGTAGGCGAAATTTCTGGATGTGGATCGGTGTCACCGGAGCGGCTACCTTACCCTCATTGAGAAATCCATTGCCGGTGTTGGATTCCAGATCCAGTGCGACCATTCGGCCAATTTTACAGACCAGATTGAGCATATGAAGGCCTGACTATACGCGGGAGCTTCTCCGAGAATGGTGGCGCAGGCTATATCTATACTGCCGACAACTCAGTGATTTTTTTGGGTTGGGGGGGAGCTGAGCGGATCGAACATAACATCCCTCGTAGTCAGCCTGACCTCGGCCTCCAATAATAGCGACACTGACTTGGCGATCAATCGGCTCTCACTGGATGACCAATCGCTCTCGCGCCTGTCCCTGAACCGGTCAGAATAGCGCTCGTGTTGGTCCTAAGTATGGTTGTGCTTGCGCATCGTAGAAACAAGATGCTGCAGCGCTGCGAGTAGCGGTCTGTTGTTCCACGACAGGAATCTTGTTCGCAGGTGCGCGCGGCGGGACGCACAACCAAAGACGACGCTCAGGCATTTGGGTGCACTTCCCGCGCGTCATGGCACACCCCTGCAGGGACATCACCGCCCCGCATAGCGCATTTGCGGCCCGCCGTTATTTCCACAGCGCTCGACATTTTTACCAAGTTGCACTCCTAAGGACCACCGGTTCGACAGAGAATCACCATATTGCGCTTAAGAGGGTCTTTTTACGGCAACGAGTGAAATGTGTTGACGGTCGGCCACTCAGCGCCCCTATGAATGGCAAAGGAAGGATAGCATCGGTGGGGCTGGGGCCATTACGAGATATTACTCCGACGCCACCCCGCGGGGAGCACCCAAACCGACGCTTATGGCATCAATCTGGACGGGGCCGTCACGCGGCCTGAAGCCAAACGCCACTAACCTAAATCTTTGGTTTCGAATTCGACCATTTCTTCAGCGTGGAGGGCCACATGAGTATCGAGAATCCTGGGTGCCTACACACCTCAAAATCCTGCGGAAAAAGTGAAAAACGTCCGGCGCATCGTCGACGTCAATCTCCCGGTACTCTTCCCTGCTCCGGTTGCGCATGTGGTCCTGGGTAAAAATGTCAAGCGATCGGGATGTAGGTAGTCTCTGACGAAGCTGGCATCGGCGACGCTTTCTGGACGACATTCAATAGCGCTCCCTCCCCGCAGGGCAAACTCAATGGCGGAATGCCCCTCAAGACTCGGCCAGGTCAACGCACGAAGTTGGCTTTAAGGTTTGCCCGATAAGTCACTGGTTACCTGAACGAGACGACGAAGGCGGACATCTGGAGCAGACGGAAGGGTATAGGTGTCGCCAGCAAGATGAATGCACATTGATGTCCATTCGCCGACGCAACTCCGGAGCTCGTCGGAGTTGGTTATATTGTGGCATTTCATTCTGAATCACTAACAGTCATAGGAAAGAGAGGATGTGATCAAGCATAAGTGGCAATTGCCCTTACCTGTTTCCCGTAACCGGCTGAGACGGATTCCCGGCCGTTGCGCTGAAGGTTACTGTAGCGGAGGCAATCGCATTAACGTCGCCGCTGAATTCGAAGGGGAAAGTTAGAGAAAACCGACCTCCGTACGGAAAGCTCACGGAGCTGGAGAACCACGCATCCATTGCCTTCGAGACATCGACGGTGAACGTTGACTGCCCGACGATCTGATCACCGGGGGTCGGATTCAAGGTTATCGTCGCGCTGGAAACCGATCGGGTGGCGCTCGTGCCTACGAACTCCAAGTGAAAGCCGGTCGAAGTAACATTTGTGAACTGCACGCTGCCGCTTTCGATGACTGGCGTCGCCGGCGGGACGATCACCAGGCCTCCGGTTTGCGCGACGCTGTCGGCGGTGATCGCGATGTTGATACTGCCAGCAACTGTTCCGACGTTAAAACCCGCGAGCGTAATTGAGGAGCTTCCGGACGGAATTGTGAAGTTGTAGGTAGTACCCGTTCCGTTCTCTTTGCCATCGACGAACTGCATAGCCGGGTCAACATAGCCTGCCGGTGTATTTTGAAGAAGAGTGCTATCCGTGAAGGACAGCGTAGCCGTACCCGTGACTGCGCCCTGCAAGGGTTCGTTCGCCGTGAGAGTCAGGCCGCCCACCGCTCCGCCAGGATCTACCGAGATCGGCGGAGCACTGAGAGTAAACAGCGGCCCTCCCGTGGACGTGACGGCTCCGTACAGAACCAGAATGGTTGAACCCATGCTTGCGGTCATCACTGGCGTGCTGGAGTCAGTGACCTGGACCGAAATCGGAAAACTACCGAGAGCAGTCGGTGTTCCGGTGATATTTCCAGTGCCGGTTTGGAGAGTCAGCCCGGCGGGCAGGGTCCCCGAGGTCAACACGAACGTATAGGGAGGAGTGCCGTTTGTAGCGCGGCAGCCAAACGAATCTTGCAAAGAGTTGGCGTAGGCGGTATACAGATGGCCAGTGGGCGTGTTGCAGGTGATGCCCAATGGTAGCGGAGTGACGGTGAATGTATAAGACTGTTGACCGGTCATGGGCGGCGTCGAACTGTCCGTGACAATTACGTTGAATGTAAACGTTCCAGCCGTGGTCAAAGTTCCGGAAATTGCTCCGCTCGCGGGGTCGAGCATGAGCCCTGGCGGAGGATTGCCGCTGGCGCTCAGTTTGTAGGGCGGTGTGCCCTGAGTGGCGGAACAAGAGCCGGAGAACAGAGTACCTGCCGTCTGCGGGCTAGAAGGCAATATGCAGTTGACCATTGGTCCGAGGATGAAACTCAAGCGGCCGATCCTGGATGCGGCGTTTTCAGTAAACCAAAGCGCGCCGTCTGGTCCAGCGACGATTCCAGTCGGGCCGCTGTTCATGTCCGGAACCCCAAATTCCGTAACGGCACCGGCGATTGTGATGCGGCCGATGCGGTTGCCGGCGGTTTCAGTAAAGTACAGGGCTCCGTCGGGTCCGACAGTAATTGCGGTCGGAGCGGACGAAACGGGGAATTCCTTGAAGTTGCCGCTGAAATCCATCCTTCCGATCTTGTTCGCGCCATATTCGCTAAACCAGAGTGCGCTATCGAGGCCCAGGACAATGCTTGTCGGCAATGCATTGGCTGTGGGAATTGTGAATTCGCCTGTGGTTTTTCCGTCAGTCGAGGTGAATCCAACTTTGTTGACCAACGTCTCGGTGAACACGATGAAGCCGCCCGGGCCGCTGGCGATTCCAAGCGGATAGGCACCCGGCGTGGGCGTTGGAAATTCGACAACGGAGCCACCGGGCGCGACATGACCGATTTTGCTGGCGGCGGCTTCGGTGAACCAGAGCGTGCCGTCGGGTCCAGCGGTAATCTGAGCCGGAGACGAGTTCGACGTGGGTGGCACGTACGTGAACTGGGAAGTACCGCCAATGGGAATCTCGCCTACGACCTGGCCGTCGCGTTGCGCAATCCACATGTTCCCGTCCGGGCCGGGCGCGATATCGCCAGCAGTCGGCAATTCGAGGCCATTTGCCTGCGTGAGTGCATTGGCTGAAGGCACGCCGCCGATGGCACCGGCGGTCGTGATCGCTCCGATCATGTTACCGCCTGGCTGGTCCAGTGTGGTGAACCAAAGAGCGCCGTCAAATCCAACGGTGATGCCGTTTGCCCCGGTCGGGGACGGAAGGGCGAACGAAGTGATCTCTGGTCCCAGGGGCGCGGTTAAGATGGTTCCCGAGTAAGCCTGAGTCGCAGTCGCGCCAGCTGAGTCTTTTACCTGGATAGTGAAGCTGTATGGGCCGGTGGCCAATGCGCCATCGGGGCTTCCAGGCGCGGTCGAACTGATGAGGCCAGAGGCGGCCGAAAGTTGCAGTCCGCCTGGCAGCGCGCCGCTACTGATTGCAAACGTGTACGGCGGCGCTCCTCCATCAACGACGGGAATTGCCGCATAGGGGAGGCCCGGATTCGGGACCGGCAAACTGGTCGACAAGACGGTGAGCTGGGCCGGTCGAATGAAGAGGCTTTCGAAGAAACGCGCTGTAGCGGCGGGCGATTCGGAGTCCGTGACCTGGACGGAGAAGCCAGACCCGAGACCGGTGGGAGTACCTGAAACGGCGCCATTGGTGGGATTGAGCGCGAGTCCCGCCGGTAACGTCCCGGTAAATATGGAATACGAGTACGGGCCAACACCGCCAGAGGCTGTGCAAGCGGCTGTGTAAGGAGTTCCTACGGTGGCCGACGGGAAACCGCAAGCAAGGGAGAGCTTCTGGTTGAACACGGAGAAGTTGATTGTCTGCGTGGCCGTCTGACCGGCCGAATCGGTAACCACGACGTTGACCGAAGCGGCCCCCGGTGATGTGGCAGTACCGCTGATGATACCGGTTGACGCATTGATGCTCAATCCAGAGGGTAGGCCCGTGGCAGAAAAAGTATATGGCGGTGTGCCGGCTGAGCCGAAACATTGTTGCTGGAACAGCTGACCCGCGTCGGCCTGAACACTCTGGCTACATGAGAGAGAGAGAGGAAGTGGGGTAATGGCAATGGTGATCGACTGGGGCGCAGAGGTGTTGGGGACTGGAGTCGCCGAATCAGCCGCCGCGATAGCGAAAGTGACCGTTCCGTGAGCCGATACGCTCAGATTTCCGCTGACGCTGAAGCTGTAGGAAGAATTGGTCCCCGACGGAGTGGTTGCTACGCCCGTCAGGCCGAGGGCCGACAGAGCATTTGACGGAGAGGTTGTGTAGGTATAGGGAGGATTTCCGTTCGCCGTGATACACGAACCGGAGTAGGGCTGACCCGCGGTGCCCGTTGACGGGAAGCTGCAGCTCAGCTGAATAATGGGGGCAGGCTGGATGGAAATCACCTGATTCGCCTGCTGTGCCGGCGAACTCTTGTCCGACACTTTGATGTTGAACGAGCCCGGCGCCGTTGGTGTACCGGAGAGTACGCCGCTTGAGTTGATCGCGACCCCCGGCGGCGCGTTTGTGGCGTCGAAGGTATAGGTGTACGGCGCCGTGCCGCCTAAAGCGGAACACTGGGCGTTAGCGGGAATCGGAGCATTCACATAAAGCGTATTCGGAACTGAACAGTTCAAGGCGAGACTGGGGAAGACCTGGACTACCTTGCCGTTCGGGTTGACAGCGTCGGTAAACCAGAGCGCTCCATCGGGTCCGGTAGTGATCGACTGAGGGAAAGAGTTGCCTGTATCGAGCGTACCAGCAGGGATTCTAAACTGGGTAATGGTGGAATTCGTACCCGACGTAGCCACGCGGCCTATGAAGGCAAGGTCGGATTGCGGGTCATTGCCAACATACCAGACTGCGCCGTCTGAGCCGAGCGTCAGGGAGGTAATGCGGAATGTGGTGCTGGCAATGGGAAGCGGAATGGTGGAAAGCTGAACCTTGCTGCCATCGGTCGAGATGCTGCCGACTTGATCGCGGGTGGCGAACCATACCGTTCCCGTGGAGTCGACCTGCATCAGAGGTCCCACAGGCGCATTTCCAAAGAGTGAGCCCAGGACGTGACCCTGCGTACCGGGTATGATACATTCGTTTGGGGCAACGGCGTTCAACGCCTGGCATCCCGCCGGGAGCTGAAATGGACTGCCGGCATTTACGGGTACGGGAATCCGGCCGATCACGACCGCATTCTGAGCGGCGGCAGACTGGTCCATAAACCAGATGGCATTTCCGTCCCGGGGATTCTGGACAATTCCGGTGGGATAAGAGGATCTCTGGGGAATGGAACTCTGGGGAATTGTATATAAAGTTGGCGACCCCGGATTCGCCGGATCGATGCGTCCAATAATTCCGATACCGGGCGCGGCACCCTGCACGGCGGAGAACCACACGCCACCCTCCGATCCGCCAGAAGCGATGCCGGTGGGCGAAAGAGAAACAGGTGTAGCCGACGCGGTGTGGAGCGAAATCACGGCTCCTGGCGCGCCGCTCTTTGCCGCAACGATCGCGCTGTTGGAGGTGTCGGTCATCCAGAAACTGCCATCGGGGCCGACGGTGATCGATTGAGGGGAGGGATTGGCCAGAGAACCACTTGCATTGGGCACCTGGGTTGTTAGTTTTGTTTCGTTATTGAAGCTTCCGGCGGTGGAGAGACTCTCCAAACCGAAAATCGGATTGTGTAGATTGTCCATCCCGACCTGCGCTTGCTGGGTGAACCAGAGGTTTCCGTCAGGACCAACGACAATTCCGAACGGCGCCCCGGAGTTCGGGTCGGGAAACGAAGTCAAATGGATCACACTCAATGAGTAGGTCTGAGTGACCGTGAGTGGTGTCGCACTGCTGTCAGTCACCTGCAACGAGAAGGAGAAGGTACCCGGCATAGAAGGAGTCCCCGAGATTTCGGAAGGTGGGTTTCCCTGCCCGAAATCAGGAGTAGTGGCAGCAAGGCTCATGTTCGGGGGAATAACGCCTTGCAGCAGGGTCCAATGATACGGAGGGATGCCGCCACGGGCATAGATCGGGGGTAGGCCGGATCCAACGCCATAGGCTACATTGGACACAGCACCTACAACCGTGCCACCAACGATCAAAGGACTGACTACAGCGGCGACGGTGTACGACTGGGAGGCCGTTTGCATCGGGCTCGACGAATCCGTGGCTGTCAGCGTGAACGTGGAAGTGCCAGGGGAGGTCGAGACCCCGGTTGCATTTGTGCCATTGAAAACCAGACCGGCGGGGACTTGTCCGTTGGTGACCGAGACAGTGTAGGGAGTCGTACCGCCAGTAGGAAGGAACTGCAGCGTATTCAACTCGCCAACAATCACTTTGCCGCTGGGGTTGACGTGATTCGAATAGTCATAGTAGATAGGCGCGGCGGGGAGAGCCAGCGGCGCCGGAGTCTGCGCAAAGCTAACAGCGCCGAACAGGCCTAGAAAAGAAATGTACCGAATGATGGTAGAACGACACAAACCAGTTTTCGAAGCGACAGTTTTCACCTAGCGGACTCCAGCCGTTGCTTGAAATTGTTCTCTGTCGCGCTCAGGTTGAGCACTTCCGGAGGACTTTGCACCGAAATCAAGAACGTTTCCCCATCGCGCAGCGAGGTCAGAGTGTTGACAGCGCTCCGGGACGACAACTGCTGGGCCGTTCCGGAGCCTAAATCAATCTGCCAGAGTGTTGACGTACCGTTTATGGCGGCAAGCACCCTGGTGCCCTGCTTGTCAGCCGCGATCAGATCAGCGTTCCCTCCCTCAAGCAGCAGGACCTTCACTGCTATGGAGGTGCCTTCAGCGCGCGGCAATAGGACAATTGCGTTTTGAAACCGATCGCTCAGAACCAGATCGTGGGAGCCTGGCAGGAACGTCCAAGCCCCGGGCATGCAGTTCGCTGCAAGCGGCTGCCAGTCGGAACCTCTCAGAGAATAGCGCGGCGGATGGTCGGCAAATGTGGCCACGATCAGTTCGCCATCGTCCGAAACTGCGAAGCTCAGCAGCTCCGCAGGATTTGAGAGGCTGAGGCTCCAGAGCACACTCGCTTTCCCGGAGCGATAGGTTAAGGCCTGCATTCGGCGCTCCGAGTTCGAAACGAGTACGGCGGCCGAGCCCAAAGGACTGAAAGCAACCCGGTCCGGTCGGGCAATCGCATTGGCAAGCAGAGGACCGGGATACAGAGCGCTTCTGCTAAGGCGGGCGACGGACAAGCCCGCGTCCGAGGCCAGCAGCGCGTACTCTTGCCGTGGTGGCAAGAAGGCCTCCGATGTAGCGTCGGGCAGCGAGATCGGCTCCCCCCAGGCGGGGCTGCCAGAGGAACCTACAACCGAATACAACGCATTCGAACCCTCTGACACGTACCCCAACAAGGGTCGAGCGGCTTCAACGTTCGGTCGCGTTGCGGAAGACTGCTGGGGCGCCGACATTGTTGGAGCAATCCGGGCCTGTGGACTGGCCACCACGGCGGCGCCGATGACCGCAATAAAGACCTTCAACATCAGAATTATCCTTCCTGAATCATCGACATCACTTGCTGGTAGCTGAAAGGGTGGCCGCAATTAGTGGGGTGGACCGGGAGACCCGGCACCCACATTGACTGTGACGCCGGGGATTGGCGCCGAGGTCTTACCCGACTGGTGATTGGCGAGGATGATGGCGGCTCCGGCTCCTACGGCAATAGCAGCGATAACGGCCACCCGTACCCACGGAGAGCGGTGACGCTTTGCCGGCGCAGCCGTCTCGGGCGTCTGATCCGGAGGTTGCTGCGCAACCGATTGGGGAGTCGGGTCCTGACTGGCCGAATTACCGGGCTGAGGCACAGCGAACTCCAGTGCCCTGCTGTGCACGACGTCAGGCAGAGCCGTGGGAAGCCCGTCGGCGCCCGCGGCAGGAAAAACCCCGCTTAGACCACTCACCAGCAGCCAACTTGCAGCTGCGCGGAAATTAAAATGAAAGGCTCCCATAACTTCTCCTTCCAATGCATTGAGTAATAAACACTAAAATCTCCACTTCAGCGCCATTTGCATGGTTCGAGCGCGGTGGGCATCAATGGGCCTCAAAAACGAGCTTCCCGCTATACACTGCGGCGCTCCAGCCGTGTACTGGCCACTGGAGTCGAGTCCATAACAGGTCAGGGTGTTATTCGGCTGATTGCCTCTCGCAGGATTGTAGATCTCAAATTGCGTATGATTCAGCAAATTAAATGCCTCGGCACGAAACTCCAAAGTGTTGCGCTCGGAAACCCTCATGATTTTAATAAGCGACACGTCGAAGTTGAGGCGGGATGGATTATTGAGAAAGTTGCGGCCCGCGTCCCCAAAAGTGAGACCGGTAGGCGGCGCGAAAATGCCGGGATTGTAAAGCAACGGTCCGAAGTTTTGTGCACTATTACTGCCAGCCGGCACGGCGCTGTTGCGCGAGCCTACGACATCCGGATAAGACTGGATTGAGCCAGCCGCCAGGTCGTTGCCGACGCCCGCGCTATCCGCAATGAAGGGTCCCGAAGTCGGATTATTGATGACACTAAATGGGGTACCCGACTGGTAAGCAGTAATTCCAGAGATCTGCCACCCGCTTATTGCGCTAAGGAGCCCCAAGTAGTCGGTAAGCGCTTTCGCAAGCGCTTTCGGCAGCGACAGATCATAGATATAAGTGACGGTCAGCAAGTGCCGTTGGTCGAAACTGGAGCTGGCGTAGTTACCGTTAAGATTAAAGGCATTTGGAATGGGATCGTTTCGATCAGAGGAATTGTCGCGGCTGTGGCTGTATGTGTAAGAGGCGCCGACGGTTAACGGCCCTGATGAGTGTTTGATAGTCGCCTGAAGTGAGTGGTAGTGTGAATTTGCAGCGTTGTTGATTGCGAAAATACGACCGATGCCGGCGTAAGGGCGAAACGCATCGGCACCGGACCCTTGACCATTAATTTCGCTGCAAGCCAGGGCCACATTGTTATACGCCGGGCTGCCCGGCGCCACCGTCTTGCCGTTGCTCAAGATAAAGGACTGTTTTCCACCAGGTACGATTCCTCCGACCGGACAATCGCCAGGAACGTTTGGAAATCCCGTGGCGTTGATCGGCTCGTTTGCTAGCAGTGGTTGACCCGGCGAAAACGGATTGTCAGCCGCCGGAACAGCAGGCAGGGAGTTAATCTGCGTCTGCGCAGTCAGGTGAGTTCCCTTGCTGCCGACGTAGGCGATGGTGGCGAGGGTGTCCTTCGATAACTGACGCTGAACGCTCAAGCTCCACTGTTGCGCGTAGGGCCACTGAGTCTTCGTCTGAATGCTGGTAACGTCGAGGGGAACGGCTGCAATCTGCCCGGCAGGGACAAACCCGAGCTGACATGGAGGCGGGCTAACACCGCCCAGGCACGGGAGAGCGCGAGGATTCGTCACTGTAGCACTGAGAACCAGAGGAGCACTTCCTTCGAGAGAACCGGTGTTGTCTTCACTTCCTGTGCCGTGTTCAAAGAAAATGCCGTAGCCGCCGCGAACGGAAGTTTTGCCATCACCGAACACATCCCATGCGAACCCTATCCTGGGCGCCGGATTCACAAGATGACCGGTCATGCAACTCACCGGGACGCCGTTGTATCCACAGCGGACCAGTCCGTTTGTCAGATACGGCGAGGAGATGGCCGGATTGTAGGTCACAGGCAGCGGGCCACCGGCGCTATTTTGGGCATTCTTGTAAAACAAGTTATTTCCGTTGAGGTAAACCTGTGAAGCCAGAGCAGTGCTATACGCCGACGGCACCCAGTTATATACCTTGTAATTGGCTTCACGGAACCGACCGAACAAGCTAACCCTGAGTCCCAGATTCAGGGTTAACCGCTTCGCTATCTTCCAATCGTCCTGAAAATAAGGCTCGGCGATCTGATAGCGCTGGTGGTAAGAAACCTGGGCACTATCCTGCTGGTAGCTTTGGATGCCGCCGCTTGGGTTTATATATACGGCGGGCGGTGACACGCTGTTGCCGGGCGCGACAGTTACCGTTTGCGACAGAAACTGATAGAAGGGCGCACCGGTCGTGCCACCGGTCAGCTTGAAGATACCCTGAGTATCGCCGGTAGCCGCGCCGTTCACTGAGTTTGTCTGATTACGGTAATACAGCACAATCTCTCCGCCGATCTGGAAGAAATGGTCTCTCCACTGCTTACTAACTGTGTCCCCGGCCGAATAGAGCGGATTGGTATGGTACCACGGTAGATAAGACGGGTCAACCGAAAACCCACCGCCATAGGCGGGCCCGGTAATAAACTGCAAACCGGGAAGTTTGCCCGAATTGTTGCCAAAGAGTGAGCCCAGAGGGCAATCGCCAACTGGATTTGCAACGGTTAGTGTGCAGGGAGCGTTCAGGGCCGGCGGGCTGGCATATGTGGAACCGTGTTGACCATTACGGCTCGTCATCCACACCGTTGAGTTGGCGTAACTGACATAGGAGTCGTTGATCAGGCTAGGCGAAAGAGTCAGGGAGTGGCGAGCCAACAGGCTACCCCCGGGGCCGGAAAAATTACTTTCAATGGTTGGAAAGCTGCTCGTGAGTATTCCGTATTGTGGCGTTGGCGTGATGGTACCCCATGCATCGTGAATGTACCGAACAAAGAGGCGGCTGTTTTCACTAATGTAATGGTCAACCCGGGCCAGCTCCTGACGCCATGTGGTCGGTTCTGAAACAGTCTGCACGTAACACGAATGAATACTTGAATTGCAACCGCTGCCAGCGTTCGGCAGGGGAATCACGCCGGTTGACAAGATGGCCGACGCATTTTGACTGAACGCTCCCGGCTGAACATGGTTGTATATGGTTTGCCCGGCGGAACTGTTATACGCCAAGGCGAGGAGCGAGCCAGGAGGAGCCCCGCTGCCTCCGGCCGGGAGGGTGCCGGGACAATCAGGATAAGTTCGTGCAATGTTAAAACCGGGCGGGGCCTGCTGATAAAAGTAGCCGCCCTTTGCCGGACATGCGTCACTGAAATCCCCGTTACGTTCGGCAGCCGACGGTACGCCCTGATTAAATTCGAAGGGAGTGTGTTCGTTTCGGTATTCTTCGGAAATAAAGAAGAACGTCCTGTCTTTCTTTGTGTTGTAAACGTTGGGGATGTAGAGCGGTCCACCCAGGGTTAAGCCCAAATCATACCGTCGGTAAAGCGGAGCGCCCTTTGTTTCATCGAAGAAGTTGCGGGCGTTAAGTGCTTCGTTCCTGACAAACAGGTAGGCGTCGCCGTGGAAGGCCGACGTTCCAGGCTTGGTATTAACCAGGACCGTCCCGGAGGCAGTCCGCCCGTAAAGAGCGCTATAGTTCGATGCAAGTATCTTCATTTCGCCTATGGCGTCGAGACTCGGATAAACAATTAACGTGTTAATACCGCCATTGAATCCAACGTTAAGGAGATCAGTGCCGTCCAGATTAAAGCTGTTGTACTCAACACGGCCGCCGTTCACGCTATAAGCCGCACTGCCCTGAGCGCCGACCTTGGCCTCATCCTGCCCGGTCTGGTTGCTGACGCCAGGCGTCTGGGCGATCAACTGCGTAAAGTTCCGGCCATTCAATTGAAGACCGGTGATTTCTTTGGATGTGATCGTGTTGGTAACACTCGCATCCACCGTTTCCACCGTCGGGAGGTTCCCAACAACGTCGAGGGTCGTTTTACTGGCTGCGGTTGATAGGGTGACATCGAGCGTGGCAGCCTGTCCCTCGAGAAGGGTGATGTCTGTACTGGTGAAGTCTCTAAAGCCACTCAAGGTCACTACGATGTGGTAGGTGCCGGAGCGCAAACCCGTGAAGGCGTAATTGCCCTCGGCATCCGAGGTCTGCTCGAGAGCCGGACCGATGTTGCTGACGAGCCGCACCGTAGCGCCGGGCGCAACGCGGGAACTTGAGTCTGTTATAATGCCATGAACGCCAGTGGAAAGAGATTGCGGCCAGCACGATACAGCCATCCCCAAAACTAACAGTGGCGGGACGGCGGAGACGAATTTCAAAGTGAACACCTCCTAACAAAAACAGGGCACACTATACCGTTTTGAACGGCATCCGTACAAGGATAGTACCTGGTGGTTAACAATTGATGACAGCCTCTGCGGTCAGGCGCGCGAAATGGGCGACAGGAAAGTGGGGAATCGGTAGGTTTCTTTTTTTGGACGCCGATTGGTGAGCGTATGTGATACGCTCGGTTGACAGGAGGCATCCCCTGTTTGCCGATCTGGAACAAAAGCGGGCCGCAGTCCTGAGGCAGATTTCCGAGCTGTAAGATTTTCGCTCCGGGTCATCGTCCGCATCCCTGGTTGACTTACAAGGTGAAAGGCAAGACTGTCAGCGAGAGCTTCGCCACGCCTGCCGAGCAGCCCAAGGCCGAGCGGGGGATCGAGACCCTCCGCCGTTATCGTCAACTGGAGCGATCCTTCGTCGAGATGAATGAAAAGATCTGCCGTGCCCGACCGGCCGAGGATCCGCGAGCAGCGGAGGGAAAAAACGGCCGAAGCGACCCAAACCGAGATCGCGCGCGAAGTAACCACAGCTTTTTGATCGCATCTTCGCAGAGCTGAAGCAAACCGGCATATGGATTTGGAGGCGGCGGAGATGGGTTTCCGCTCCGCTCTGCACCAGGCTAGGGCGGCGCTCACTCAGTTATTGCAGTTCCGCGAGCCTGCCGCCGGCCAGGGTGCGATCCGTGACCCTGCGGCCACCAAGCACACCACTGCGAGCGGCGCTCATGACGCCTGCCCACTGCTCTGGGCAAGATGGAACTGGCGCGCCCCTGGAATCAGGCCGCACTGTCATAACGGCCAATTCCCCGTCATCGCCAACTCGACATCGAAGACCGCGACTGATCGCCCGGAGTGCGCCGCATGCAAGGTAAGGTGTGGTGGGCGCGGAGGTTCGCTTCGATCACCGCGGTGCACAGATGATCGTTCTGGCCGGTTTGGAAGTGACGACCAAGTCGGTAGTGCGCACGGCGGAGGCCATGGGCGCCGACATCGCCAAAAGCGAAGAGGACGAAATCCGCAAGAACGTTCGCCTGGATCTGCCCATCACCGTTGGCGACCCGGTTCCGATTCTATATGTGCAACAGGCCTACCGGTAGTGAACAAAAGACGGACGGACGCAAAGACAAGGCCGACGGCCAGCCGGAGCACACACTTGAGACCAAGCTCGGTTGCGTGTTCACCAAACCACATGGGACAAGGAAGGCTACGCCATTGGCAACTCGAATTCGACCACCTACACGGGAGCCATCGAGACTGGCGAAGAGTTCGGCAAGTCTATAGAGGAGTCTGGAACCGCGGCTGGAGCCGCGCGGAAAAGAAGGTCCTCATGGGCGACGGAGCCGAATGGATTGGGAATCTGCCGGATGTACACTTTCCTGGCGCGGTGCAGATTGTCGATTTCTATCACGGGCCGCAGCATTTGTGGAATTTGGCTCGCACCTATACCCCAATGATCCATGAACCAGCAAGGCTGGATGAAAGTTCATCATAAGCGGCTGCTCGATAAAGGGAAAATCGAGAAGCGCGTACTCGCGCTGCGCTTCTATGGAATCCAGCAATTGCCGAAGTCCTCGAGAAAATTCGCACCGAGGCGGATTACTTTGAGCGGAATGGTGAACGTATGCGTTATCCAACGTATGCGTTATCCAAAGTTCCGTCGTCAGCATTTGATCGTCGGCTCCGGTGTGATAAAAGCTGGCTGCAAGACTGTGATCGGCTGCCGTCTCCGCGATCCGGTATGTTCTGGACCGTCAGCGGTGCCAACGCGATCATCGCCCTACGCTGCTGCTACGTCAACGGCCGATTCGAGGACTACTGGGAATCCTGCGGCCGGGTCGTCTGATTTTCAGTTTCATGTCGCGCACCCGCTGCGGTAAGCCTGAGCGCAAGTTGCGTGCGGTTCAGAACACGACATTCATCTGTTATTCGGTGTCATCCATCTGTTATCCGGCGCTCATCGAATCGTTTTAGGAAACATGCATAATAACCAGCGGAAATGGCAAGGTACCTTCCGTGGTTGTGCACACTGCCCCATCATTTATGCCGGGCGTCTTCTCTAAGCACGCTCGAACGAAACTCTGCAAAAACACAGGAGAGAAAATGAAAAAGCTCATCAGAAATTTAGTAATCGCAGGAGCAACAGCGACGATCTTTGCTGCCTCCGCGTCAGCGCAACTCATGGTGCAAGGCGTTGGTTCGTCCGCCTTATTTCAGTCGGCTTCACTGGCGGCTTTCCAACTCGCCGGCGCCGGCGCAGGCCATTATACGGCCAGCAACGGCGGAGCAATCCTTGATACGCGGGCGCCAACAACCCTTCCAATCCCTAACGAACTCGGAACGCTTTCGGTGGTTTGGAACGCGGCTATGACTCAGGCTTGGACTTACCTGTCAGTTGACTCGGTAGTCGGCAACCGCGCCTACTTCGCGCAGCCCCGCACTACTCTGCAACTCGCCGCACCACTGCCAGCCGCCGGCCAAAAGATCTCGACAGCTCTGTGGGGCGCAGACGCCGCAACAATTCCCGCGGCCGTCATAACTCTGATTAACAACATGCCGTTCAACGCGGCTTACACCGACATTCTGCCCGCCGACGCCAAGTTCGCGCAAAACCGCGTCAACTGCGGTACCGCAACGACAGCAGTCCTCGGTTGCCTCGGCTATGGCACGGCCGACCCGAACGTCGGCACTGCCATTCAGAGTCATTTTTCGGCCGCAGTAGCTCATCCGGTAAACTTCAATATTTTCGGATCCGACCCCATCACAGGAAACGCAATTCCGAGCTATACCGTTGTTCCGGTGGGCGTCGCTCCCATCATCTTCATCGCCAACCGTACCAACGCCGCTGGCTTGGGGCAGACGGCGCTTTTCAGTGACATCACCTTCGAGGCGACGGCCCAATTGCTGTTCACGGGTATAGATTGTGCCGGCTCGGCTTGGGGGGCATACGACGCGGCCCACACTTTTGCAGTCAACCCGATCCAGCGCGAGCCGTTGTCAGGCACGATGAACACTTTTGAATTCAACATCATGGTGCTGGACGGCCAAGGCAGCACGGCGAACGGCTGGTTCTCGCAAGAGGGTTTCCTCTTCTCGCCCTTTTTCGTGCCCAGCACTTTCAACGCCAATCAACCGGCGACGAATAATCCCCTCAACGGCGCATGCGCGACCGCGTCCAACGGGTATGCGAGTTTCCCGCAGGGTAACCGCATGCGTGCCATCGGAACCGGTGAAATGGTTTCGTCGGTAAAAGCTACCGCGGATTCGATTGGATACCTTTTCTTCGGCTACGGCAACGTTTCTTCCATTGCGGCCAGCGCCAGCTACGGCTACCTTACGTACCAGACGGTAGACCCGATCAACCCGAGCGGCAGCTATGCGACTCCCTTCAGTTCAGGCGGTCTGGTTTATCCCGGCGGCGGTCAGCTTCCGAGTTGCACGGCTCCCTGCCCGATTGCCGTGAACACCAGTTTCCCCAACCTTCGCACTGGCGGTTATAGGAGGTGGTCCGTGCTGCGGGGCGTTGCGGATACCGGCTCGGCCGCGCTGACGAACCTGCAAGCGGTCGCAAACACCGCAGCGAATCAGATCAACGGCACGGTGCCCGACTTCCTTCCGTGGAACGCGACGACTGACGGCGATAACGGAATGGGTATCTACCGCATCCACTTTGCTCCTGGCATGACCGGCACCCCGGTGGTTAATTTCAACGCCACCAACACGCCCAACAACGGAATCACCAACCCGGCGCTCGAAGCGGGCGGCGACGTCGGTGGTTGCCTCGACTTCAAAGCCGTTCCGAATGACCCACCCTGCCGCTATTAGTCGGCAGTCTCGTGGAGAGCCTTTAATCAAAATCAGCCAAGGGTTTGAGGCAGTCTCGCCACCGCGAGTCTGCCTCAACCCTTCTTGAGTCATTCGATGAAGTTACTTCGACTTTTCTCGATTACCCTGACTCTGGCCATTGCGACTGCGCCGCAGTGGGCTTTCCAGAAGGACCCCAAAAACCATGAGAGCTGGACGAACTTGTCGCTTGACGGCTCAGAGTTCATCTCGGTGCCACCTTTGCTGGGTCAGAGCGACACTCAACCTCTGTTTACCCGGCATTTGATTCGGCTGCAATGGCGCCCGGGCGACCCGATCGACACATTTCTGATAATTCCCAAGCCTGATGCCCCGGCGGTAAAACCCGCCCCCAACCCTTTAGTGATATACCTTTACAACTACACGACGAACACAGACCGCTTTATGCACATAAACGTCTGCCAGACCCTGACGGCGGGCGGCGTGGCGGCCGTCGGATTCTCACTTGCCCTGAGCGGTGACCGGTTCCACGACCGTGGCGTCACCGAGTGGTTTGTGAGCAACCTTCAGGAGGCTTTGATGACCTCTGCTCACGACGTCCAGAAGGTGATTGACTATCTGGAGACGCGGCAGGATATAGACACCAAGCGAATCGGCATCTTCGGCCAGGGGTCAGGCGCCGCGGTGGCAATATTGGCTGCCAGAGTTGATCCGCGGATCAGGGTTCTGGATCTCGAAGACGCCTGGGGGGATTGGCCGGAGTGGCTCTCCAAATCAACGATTATTCCCGAAGCTGAGAGGGCTCTGTACTTGACTCCGGCTTTTTTGGAGAAGGTGAAGGAAATGGATCCCGTCAGGCATTTGCCGAAACTGAAGATTCCGGTTCGCATCCAATATTCTCTGCCGAAATCCGCCGTACCGCTGGAGGTCCGGCGGCGAATGGAGGCCGCTCTGCCATCACAAGCGGCTCATACGCCGGTTGAAGCGAACTTCAACTGGATTAAGAAGCAGCTTGCTGAAATGGGCTCAAGAACAAAATCTACCACTAAGACGAAGGGCGGTGCGCTGTGAAAGGCTGAACACATGGGAAGTGGGACTCAGCTGTCACAGGCCAGCGCTTGGCGCCGCGACTGGCGACGGTCGGGGCGGGAGTGCTCGCCGAACCAGATAGTCTCCGATCTCACCCACCTGCCTCGCAAAACCGGGCCGTTATTCGGGTTTGTTGCGATCTCACGAGGACGACAACTCAAAGGCGCTCGGCGCGCCCTTCCTGCGGCAACGCAGCAAACGCGACGCACCCCGCGCGCCGATCTGATTTGTCTGGTGCGCCCGCTGGTCAGCCCCCTGCCTTGCGACACTTCAGGTGTTTTTGGAACGATCTGCCGTCTTAACTAAAATGTTCAGTTGGAAGCTGGACACAGCAGTTCAGGTTCTGTCACACTTCTGAGTGATGCCGACAGAAACGCCTGAGGAGGCACTGATGCTGAGCCCGAAGGTATCACAGCGGCACCTCGCAGTTCTTCTCAACACGATGTTGAAGCACGAGCGCTTTCCAGCCACTGTTCGTGTTCTCGATATGGGCTGTGGGGACGCTCACATGCTCGCTTATCTTGCTCACCAGTTGCCAGCTTGGAATCCGGATCATACGTTCGAGTTCTACGGATTCGAGGTCGGCGATATAGGGTGGCGCGGGGACGGATATTTAACGCCCACTATTGATTTTCTGAGTCAGCATGCTCCAGGACACCAGTGGCAGGACAGAGTAGCCGTTTCCTCGGCTTTGGACCGTTGGCCGTACGAGCCTGCAAGCTTCGAGGTCATCATCAGCAATCAAGTCCTGGAGCACGTGCGGGACCATGCGCTGGTATTCGCGGAGATTCGCCGATGTCTGGCGCCGAACGGCGTGAGCGTTCATCTGTTTCCGGTGCGCGAGGTGTTGTGGGAAGCGCATGCCCACATGCCACTTGTGCACAAGGTACGAAATCCGAGCCGGCGGGAAAGACTCATGCTGTTTTTTGCTAAGCTCGGGTTCACTTCTAAGTACAAGGATGAATTGCCTTTGTACGGTTGGAGAAGCTTACAAGAGTTCGCCGCTAAGTATTCAGACATCCTGGGGCGAATGACAAACTATCTTTCTTCCGGCGAGATCAAGAAACTGGCTAACTCGGCTGGCCTCCGGGTTGATTTCTCCTATACAACTAATTTTTTTTCCACGAAACTACTTTCGATGATGAGGCGAACGCCAGAACTCTATGGTTCGCCTACATGGGTAGACAAGGTTGTTTTCCTCGCGCTAAAGCGTGTAGCCTCCGTCACTCTCATTTTGCGGTAACGACGGTTGTGCGACAAATAAAGGGGATTCCTGGGGCTCGCCACGTTCCCGCTGGATACTCCCGGGTAAATCGCGATCTGACCGACGCCGCCCTTCTTCCTGGGAGTGCGCCAATTGGTCCACGCGACTAGAACGGTGAGCGTGAAACCGATGACGCCAAATACCAGCATCGCTGTCACCGGAGACCGCGAGGGATTCGAGCATCCTAGCCCGCTTTTCCGGCTTCTCGACGACCTCGACGATTAGCGGCTTGCGCGACCAGGACCGAAGCCGTTCTGCGACATGCCGGTCTTCGTCGGCGCGCGCACGAATTAAAACCTTGGCAGGCTCTACGCCGAACCCCAAAACACTTTCCCGATTTGCTCAACCTCGTTGCTGACAATTGGGCTCCTTCGAAAAACGGCCCGCGGACGTGTACCTAAGAAAGGGGGCGGGTCGGCATGGCCTGTTCATCTACGATAACCTCCCCCGCGAACCAGGCTACTTACACAACCGGAACGGCGTGTTCGAATTCGATAACATTGCTACTCCGGCGAAGCCTCCTCTATCAGGCCTTTTCCGGTCTAAGTTTTGCTACCAACTGTGCCACGACGATTACATTAAGCCGGACGATTCCTCAAGGATCACGCTTTCGAACCTGGCGATTTTCTCACCGCCGATATGTTTACCGTGCGTTCCAATCTATCGAAGATGTTCCTCATTCGACTCGCCCTAAGCAAGCGGCGCCGGATAGCGATGAAGTCGCAGCGTTCCAACACCAGAGCCATGAGGTTTCAGTTCGTTACTATAAGTTCTTAGAACGGATTGTAAAACACACCAAAGTTTACAGGAAGCAGGTCCTTCACATACCGCTGAACGAAATCGTCGACTTTTATAATACCTTTCCGGGGCACAAACAGGATATCGCCGGCGAAAATCTGGATTCCGTGTCCGATTCCGTCCGGAAATGAGGCGTCCAGCTGATAGACGCTATATTTATCTTCGCCAGTGTTGCGCATCAGAAATACTGACTTGGTTCCCGCAGTCTTTTGATTCACCTGGCTCATCGCAAGCAGCATACCCACAGTCATTTTCCCGCGCACCTCCTTCGCACCGGGCAAGAGGACCTCGCCCGTCACGTAGGCCGATGCAATCGCTCGCGAGTCAATGTCAACTGTCACCTCAGGATTCGTAAACTCCTTGGAGTACAACGCGATCAGCTGCTTTTGAAGTTCATCGGCCGTTTGCCCGGCAGCGGTTATCCCCTGGAACAGATCGAGCGATATTTTTCCATCGTCGCGAACCCTCACTGTCTTGTTCAGTTCCGGGCTGTAAAAAAAGCGGATACTCAGCACGTCGCCCGCGGCAATAGTTGAGGTCGGCATGTTTGTGCGCGATTCAAAGAATTCTGGTGGCGGCGCGGGATATCTGGGTGAGGCTTTCGGCGAGTCCTTGTGTTGTGCTGCGCCCATCCCCGGAAGTCCGAGCAATCCCAGACAGAACAACGTCTGAAAGCGAAAACAGCCGTTTAGTGCCATAACTACCGCAAATTCAGTCCCAGATGTTGGACTTTGTCTAACCGAAGCGGGCTGCAACCAATGCAGTTCCCCGCAGGCCCTCGCCCGCACAGGCCAGTATCTCCGATGAATGTGAATAGACTATGAATAAACGCCATTTTTTTCCGGAGTAGTGCCGCGCCTGGCGGAACCGGGTCGAGGGATGCCTTGCCGTTTCGGGCCCACCCCCGTCTCTGATCAATTCCGGCGTCACGGAGTTATTCTGGCATTTTTGTTCGCTCTTCCAGCCCGAATCTTTCGCATGCCAAGTCGGATTCTCGACTTATTCGCCGCTAAGAGAAATCGATTCGGCCTCTGCCTGCATTCCGTAGCCAGTCCGTTTGCCATTGCGGACGGCGAGTAGCGAGCAGCGATCTGCTCGCGCGTCGGTACAATGACGTCCCAGGCCAAGCCGATGCGCTGGAGCAGAAGAATAAACCAATACGATACGTCGGCGCGGTACCACGCCAGGCCGAAAGAAGCTACCGTCGCCCTAAGTCGCCAAACCGAGGAGCCAGTTGTTTCGACTGTTGTCACGCACATTGAGCGGCCGCGACCCGATGCGGTGCAGTACAGAGTTGAGCGCCGAATCGACTCGCGACAACGAACATGCGGACCGGC
>Ga0306926_10000093_pt1 | contig 68777 bp, 52 predicted proteins | sample flu12Cox44000178_FD_203759 | JGI IMG/M metagenome (GOLD analysis project Ga0306926, IMG submission 203759) | Lab enrichment of tropical soil microbial communities from Luquillo Experimental Forest, Puerto Rico - flux8day.12C.oxic.44.000.178 (v2)... | ecosystem: Environmental > Terrestrial >... | reverse complement strand
CGTCGGTGCCCAAAGCCGCCAGACGGCGCGGCATCCACTTGGCGATCATGTTGGGTAGGGTCTTCAGGTAGTCGGACGCCGCCACCAGGACGCCCTGCGAGTCGGCCAGGCACTCGGAAAGGTAGGCAACCTTCGGCTTTAGGCCGGGATGGAGGCGGTTCCAGCGCTCGGCTTCGATGGCGTCGTTATACAGCTCCTTGTAGCTGGTGACGCTCCAAACGTCCGCGGCCACGCCGTATTTCTGCTCGAGAAGCTGTTGTGCGCGCAAGGCTTCGTTCAGAATCGCGCCGCTGCCAAACAACTGCGCTTTCAGCTTGGCCTTCTTGTTGGTCGATGGGCGGAACTTGTACATGCCCTTCAGGATCCCTTCACGCGCTCCGGATGGCATGGGAGGCATGGCGTAAGGCTCGTTCATCACGGTGATGTAGTAGAACCAGTTTTCGCCATCCTTATACATCCGGCGTATGCCGTCCTGAATGATCACCGCGATTTCGTAGGCGTAAGCGGGATCGTAAGCCTTCAGGTTCGGCACCGGCAGCGCGAGGATGTGACTGTTGCCGTCCTGGTGCTGCAAACCTTCGCCCGAAAGCGTGGTACGGCCGGACGTGCCGCCCAGCAAGAAACCGCGCGTACGCATATCGGCGGCCGCCCAGACAAAATCGCCGATGCGCTGGAACCCGAACATGGAGTAGTAAATGAAGAACGGAATGGTGTTGATGCCGTGCGTTGCGTAGGCGCTTCCCGCCGCGATGAACGACGCCATGGAACCCGCTTCGGTAATCCCTTCTTCCAGGATCTGCCCGTCCTTGGCTTCTTTGTAGAGAAGCAACGTGTTCATGTCCACGGGTTCGTACTTCTGCCCGCCGCTGGCATAAATGCCCACCGTGCGGAACAGCGACTCCATACCAAAGGTGCGGGCTTCGTCCGGCACGATCGGAACAATCAGCTTGCCGATTTCCGGGTCCTTGAGCATCTTGCGCAACATCGCCACGAAGGCCATGGTGGTTGAAACTTCCCGGTCTTCGCTGCCTTCGGTGAACTCCTTGAAAAGCTCGTCATGTTCGGCAATCAGCGGCCTGGAACGGACGCTGCGCGCGGGCGTATAGCCGCCAAGCGCTTCCCGGCGCGCCCGCAGGTACTGAATCTCGATGCTGTCTTCGGATGGCCGGTAGAAGGGCACGGTGGCGCAGTCTTCGTCGTTCAGCGGGATGCCGAAGCGCGAACGGAATTCCCGCAGTTCCTCTTCATTGAGCTTCTTCTGCTGGTGCGTGACGTTTTTGCCTTCTCCCGCCTCGCCCAGCCCATAACCCTTGATGGTGCGTGCAAGAATGACGGTAGGCCCGCCGCGGTGCTCGACGGCCGCCTTGTACGCCGCGTAGACCTTGCGCGGATCATGGCCGCCCAGACGCAGACGCCGCAAGGCTTCATCCGGCAGCGGCTCGACCAACTTCAACAAACGCTCGTCATTTCCGAAGAAGTGCTGGCGTACGTAAGAACCGGCGGAGACAACCAGCTTCTGGTACTCGCCATCGACCAGTTCGCCCATGCGCTTTACCAGCAGCCCTTCTGTGTCGCGCTCGAGAATCGGATCCCACTCGCTGCCCCAAAGCACCTTGATGACGTTCCAGCGCGCGCCGCGGAACGCGGACTCCAGCTCCTGAATGATCTGGCCGTTGCCGCGCACCGGCCCGTCCAGCCGCTGCAGGTTGCAATTGATGACAAAAATCAGGTTGTCGAGACCTTCGCGCGAGGCCAGCGTGATGGCGCCGAGCGATTCCGGCTCGTCCGTCTCGCCGTCGCCGAGGAATGCCCAAACTTTCGCGTCCGTGGCCGGCTTCAAGCCGCGATTTTCCAGATAGCGATTGAAGCGCGCCTGATAGATGGCCATCAGCGGGCTCAATCCCATCGACACCGTCGGAAACTCCCAAAAGTTCGGCATTAACCACGGGTGCGGATAGGACGAAAGGCCGCCGCCCGGCTTCAATTCGCGGCGGAAATTCTCCAGCTGCTGCGTGCTGATGCGCCCTTCCATAAAGGCACGCGCATAGATACCGGGCGCGGCGTGGCCCTGGAAGTAAATAGTGTCACCTTCGAAGTTCTCTGTCCGTCCGCGAAAGAAGTGGTTGAAGCCGACTTCATACAGTGTCGCAGCGGAAGCGTAGGTGGAGATGTGTCCGCCGATATTGTGCTCTTCGCGGTTCGCGCGCACCACCATGGCCAGTGCGTTCCAGCGAATCAGCGATTTAATGCGGCGCTCGAGCTGCTGATCTCCCGGGAAAAGCGGCTCGAGCCGCGCGGGAATGGTGTTGGCATATGGCGTATTGGCGGTGAACGGCAGGTCGATGCCGCTCACCGTCGCGTGCGCCCGCAGGCGCTCCAGAATCTCCGCGGCGACTTCCGGCCCGCTTGATTCCAGCACGGAATCGAGCGACTCCAGCCACTCCTGAATCTCCACATCCTCCACGTGATGAGGCTGTGTGTACGTCTCGTTGGTCATTTTCGCGTTGTCCCTTTTTGGATACCCTGCTTCATGCAGCGCCACGGTCTGCCGTCCTTATCTCGCCATAAGTTAACTAGAATACACTGCCGCAAGACGCCTTGCATCTCCACAAATCGTTTTTCTACTTCGGAATTGGCACGCTATTTTTTCTACAACGTGCGTCCCCCGTCCAGCACCAGGGTGTGCCCGGTCAGGAAATCCGCAGTCGCTAGATACACCACGGCGTCGGCGATATCCGACGGTCGCCCGGTCTTCCCTAGCGGCGCGAGCTTCACGAATTCCTGCTCCCATTCGGGCGGATCGCCCGGCATGGTGATGGTCCCGGGCGCAATCGCGTTCACGCGCACGTCCGGCGCGAGCGCCTTCGCCAGACTCTTGGTCAGATTGATCATGCCCGCCTTGGCCACCGAATGCCCGATAAACCCGGGCCAACCGAGCATTCCTCCAGTATCGGCGAAATTCACGATCGCTCCTTTTGCACGCCGCAGCATGGGAGCGGCCGCTTGCGCCAGGAAAAACGGCGCCTTCACATTGGTAGCGAGCGAAGCGTCCCAAATCTCTTCGGTGGTCGAAATCAAACTCCCCGGCAGGAAGTTCGCGGCGCTATTCACCAGCACATCAAGCTTGCCCAGCTCATTGCCGACTTCCAGCAGCAATTGCCGAATCTGGTCGATGCTGCGCAGATCGGCCTTGACCGCGACCGCTTTCCGCCCCATTTCCTCAATCCTTCCGACCACCTCCGCGGCCTCCCTCGCCGAACTGCCGTAGTGTGCGGCCACATCCATGCCCTCTTCGGCCAGACGCAATGCGACCGCACGCCCGAGCCGCCTGCCCGCGCCGGTTACCAGCGCCACTTTCCCGTCAAGCCTGTTGCTCATAGCGCCCACAACTTAGCACAATCCCGGCACAGAGTTCCGGCGCAAAGCAGGCCTCACTAGCCACCGGCTACGCGTCACGCTTACAATTTCCACGCTTCACCGGAGCCGCCCATGACTCTCGACATTCTCGCCATCGCTGCACATCCTGACGACGTCGAGCTCACCTGCGGGGGCACGCTGCTCAGATCCGCGCAGCTCGGCTACAAAACCGGAATCCTCGATCTCACCGCGGGCGAAATGGGAACGCGCGGGACGCCCGAAACGCGCGCCAAGGAAGCCGCTCTCGCTGCCAAAATCCTAAAAGTCTCTTACCGCGGCACGCTGGGCGTGCCCGACTCCGACGTTCAGGCTACGCGGCAGCATAAGCTGGCGCTGGCGCGAAAAATCCGCGAACTTCGCCCGCATACCGTGATTTTGCCTTACTGGGAAGCGCGCCATCCCGATCACTACAACGCCTCAAAACTCGGCTACGAGGGGTGTTTTCTGGCCGGCCTCAAAGCCCTGCCGATCGCGGGCGATCCTTACCGTCCATTCAAGATTCTGTATTGCACTTCCTTCGAAGGCATGCCGCCAACCTTCGTGGTGGACATCACCAAACAATATGAAAGGCGCCGCCGCGCCATCCTCGCTTACCGCTCGCAGTTCCGCCCGGCGCGAAGCGAACGCAAGCAGCGCGTCTACCTGGCGATCGACGAACTCGATGAAAAGATGGATTTGCTCGCCCGACGCAACGGCGATTTGATCGGAGTGAAGTACGGCGAGCCTTTTCTGCAGAAAGAACTAATGCAGATCGACGACGTCGTGAGACTTCCCGTGCGCTCGATTTAGAAGCTAATCCCTGTCCTTCAAATCCGCTCGTCTTCTTGGGCCGGCGAAAATCCCGGCAAGGTCTGCCTGCCGCCCGCTCGCTCCACCTTCACCCGCACCAGCGCTTCGCTCTCGGCGCCCGACTTTCGCAGCGTCGCCATGGTGCTCAGCGCTTCCGAGTACACCCTGGTCACCAGAAAGGTCTCTCCGGTTCCGTCCTTCTTCCACAGCTGTCCAATCTGGATTTTCGACACACTAGTCGTCATCTTCCGACTCTATTGGCGCTGACGCGGTGTGTCAACCGGCTCGCCTCGCGCATGCATCGTCGAAGGCAAGCCGGTGGTTAGGCTTACCGGCCGTGCGGCTTTTCACCCGGCTGTTTTTGCTGCTGCTTAGGCGGCTGTTGTTGCGGCTGGGGCTCCGGCTTGCCCTGGGGGGCCTGCCGCTGCATCTTCTCCTGTTGTTGCTGCTGACGCTGTTCTAGCTTCTCAGTCTGCTGCTGGTGCTGGTGCTCCATCTGCTGGCGCCGGGCGTCGTTCGCCCGCTGCTGTTCGGCTCGCGCGTGCTGCTGTTCCTGCTTTCGCTGCAGGTCTTGCCGTTCCTGTTCCTGCTTCTTGTACATGTTGTCGGAGCGCTTATCGTACTTTTGGTCGGCCTTCGCGTTTCCGCTCGTCGGCGGGCGGTCCGGACGATTTGCCTTCGGCAGATCGTTCGGATGAACGTAGGTCGGGCGGTTGTTGTTCTCCGCTGCGCGGGCATTCGGCGGGCGATCATTGTGCGGTTGCGGACGGTTTTCCGGCCGAGCCGTTGTTGGCGGGCGATTCGCTTCAGGCGTCCGGTTTGCATTGTTCTCCGGACCAGGGTTCTCGGGGCGATTCGTTCCCGGCCGGTTCTCGGGCCGATTGTCAGGAGCGCGGTTCGCCGGCGGATTGTAGTGCCCTTCACGCGCCGCAACGACATTCCCGCGGAACTGTCCCGGCCGATCCGTGGCTGCGATCGGCGGCTTGCCGCGATTGTCCGATGCTCGCAGCCCGCGATCCGCGCGCGCTTCCTGAATGTGCTGCTGTTGAGCGGCTACCGCTGGCACGTGCCGTTCGCGAAAAGCCTCCTCCTCCTGTCGGTTGGCTTGCTCGCGCACCCCGCCCTCGCCGCCGTTATAGCTGACGCGCGTGACGTTGACGTTGTTAATCACCGTCTGGTTGTAAACGTTGTGGACCTGTGTCACGTTGACATTGTTCACGCTGCGGTTGTAGTAGAAACGGTCCCGTTCCCATCGCCCGCCATAGTAGCCGCGTCCCGGGTACCCGTAGCCGTAGTCGATGCCACCGTAGAAACCGATACGCGGCCCCCAATAGCCATCATGAAAGATGAAGGACACGCCGCTCCATCCCCAGTAGGGCGGAGTCCACAAATAACCCGGCTGCGGCGCGAGCACCCAGGTTCCCGGCACCCAGTAGTAATCGCCGTAATCCGGATCCCAAGCCCAATAGCCCGGCGTCCAAAGATAGCCTTCGCCCGGGCAGAGCGGCTGCTCGTAGACGGGCAACACCGGCGGCGCAAAGTTCACCGAGATACCGACGGAAACTTGAGCCCGCGCGGTTCCGCTTTGCCACAACGGCAGCAAACCGGCCAGCGCCACCGCCAACGCCAAGGTCCGCACACCGTTAACGCATTTGCGAAAAAGCATCATGCTTCCTCCTGCCCGCAGTGGTCTGATGGTGGTGCTGGTTCCGTTTTGCGGGCGCGACCTGCCCGAAGGCGATTCCAGTGCCGTCGCCTTCGCTACTTCCTTAAACCCTACCGGCCGCGTTTGGTTGTTCCCATAAGGTGTCCGCTGTAGAACGCACCGCCAAAACACCGTTTCTCGTGACAGCTGTCTCCCTGCAACCTCCCGCCATCTTTGTCCGTCTCATCGAATGAGGCGCCGAACGAGGCGCCTGGTTCGCCTCTCCGGATCCGCTTCTGACCGAACGCTGTTTGTTGGCGCGTTCAGGAGGCCGTCATGCAACGCAAAGACTCTAGTCCCTCCCAGTGGTTTTTCCTTCCTCCCGAGAGCACACCCCAGCGCGCCTTTCGCCGGACGAACCTGATCGCCATCGCCATCCTGGTGTTCTTCGCGGTTGGCTTGTTACTCATCGGACTCATTCCAGGGGCATCGGACACTCCAGGTTCTGCCCTGGCCACTCATCACAGCCAACCCAAAGTCGGCAGCACGGCTCCCGCGCACCACGTCCGCTAGTCGTTGGGCAAAATCCAGCCAGCCTTCTTCGCTCATGCCGACCGCAGCCGTGCTATAACCGACGGACCGCCCCAATTCCAACAGGAGAGCGTCCGTGAAGCGCATCGCTTTGAAGTTTTTCGCCCTCAGCGTTTTGCTATGGTTTCTATCCGTCGCCGGCGATCTGCGCAGCAGCAATGCCAGCTCGCAAACCACCTATGGTTACACCTGCGTGTCCTACATCCCCGCCGAGTGGGGCGAATTCAAAGGCGGCAATCAACAGTCTGGCCTCGCCTTTCAGGATCACACGGGAACGCTTCGTTTCGTCACCAATCTCCCCTGCGACGCGACTCCTCAGCCCGCGTTGGAGATTCGCCGCACGGCTCCGCGCTCGAACTGAAGCGCTTCGGAGCGGGCGAGGGCGGTTTTCTATTCCGCAATACCGTTGCGGCGGCCGGACAGGGCCGCTATGATACCGTTTACATTCTCTCGCTCATCCTTCTTTCTTTCGGAGATCTCATGCGCCAGCCCTTTTCTCTTGTCCGGAAGCTCCTGCTCGGTTCACTTATCCTCTTGCCTGCCTTTGCCGCCGGCGCCGAGAAAACCGACCTCAACGGCAGCTGGCTCTTCCGTACCGATCCAAAAGCCCAGGGCGAATCGCAGTCCTGGTTTCAGTCGGTTCCGACCGGCACAGAAACCGTCCGGGTTCCCCATACTTGGAACATTGGCAAGTACGAGGACTATGAAGGCATCGCCTGGTATTTCCGCACTTTCGATCTCCTGCCGCGCGCTCCCGAAACCCACGTCGAGCTTCACTTCGGCGCGACCTTCTACACCTCCCGCGTGTGGGTAAACGGCTCGGAAGCCGGCAAACACGAGGGCGGCCACACCGCCTATTTCTTCGATATCACGAAGCTGCTCAAGCCGGGAGAAAACCTTATCGCCATAGAGCTCGACAATCGCCCGACGGAAACCAGCATTCCGGGCCTGGCTCTGAAGCTGAAACCCGGCGGCAATATCTGGTACGACTGGTGGCACTACGGCGGCATGGTTCGCGATGTCTGGCTCACGGAAAACCCGGGCGTCCTCATCCGCCGTCAGCAGATTCGTTCTGACGTGGATCTCGCGAAACGCTCGGCGCAAATCAAGGACGCGGTTTATCTTGAGAACCGGTCCGGCAAATCGCAAAAACTCACCGTCACCGCCCGTCTGCGAGCGCCCGACGGCGCGGACCTCGGCAACAAAACGCAATCCGTCACCGTCGCTGCCGGCGCTAAACAATCCGTCGAACTGGCTTTCGAAGTCTCTGAGGTCCGGCTCTGGGATCTCGACCATGCCAATCTGTATTCGATCCGCTCGAGCGTCTCCGATCTGGCCGACCGCCTGCTAGATTCCGCTTCCGACCAGTTCGGCAACCGCAAAATCGAAATCCGCGACCGGCATCTCTATCTCAACGGCCAGCAAGTCCGCCTTACCGGTATGACCCGCCACGAGGAATCTCCCTGGGAAGGTCTTGCCGAAACCGCGGGCACCATCAAGCATGATTACGACGACCTGAAAATCCTCCACACCACGCTCACTCGCCCCGTGCACTACCCGCAGCACGAACAGGTGCTCGAATACGCCGACACTCACGGCATTCTCTTCGTTCCCGAAATTCCCATCTGGCAAGCCCGCGCCGATCAGCTCGGCAATCCCAAGTTCATCGCGCTCGCCCGGCAGATGCTTACGGAAATGATCGAGCAGAACGCAAACCACCCCGCCATCTTCGCTTGGAGCGTCTCGAACGAAAGCGATATGAGCACTGACGAAGGCCGCGCCTACTTCAAGCAGATCAAAGCGCTTGTTAACCAGCTCGACCCAGGGCGATTCGTCACTTTTGCCGACAACGACATCTCTTACGGCGCCGATCCCAAGAAGGAAGCCGCCAACGACGCCGACTTCATCATGATGAATCAGTATTACGGAGCGTGGAACGGTCCGGAAGAGGGACTGGTCAAAATGCTCGAGCACGCCGGCGGTTCGTTCCCGGACAAGATGTTCATCATCTCGGAATTCGGCACGCCGGGAATCTTCGCCAGCAATACCGTTGAAGCCGACAAGCTGCGCGTGCGCATCCTCGACCACCAGCTCGATCTCTTTGCCAAATATGATTGGATCGCCGGCGCCATCTTCTGGTGCTATCAGGACTACAAATCTCACCGCAACCTCTGGCCGGGGCACCTCGAGGGGTACGTGGATCACGGCGTGGTCGATGAATACCGCCAGCGGCGTCCGTCCTTTTTCGAATGGGAGAAGCGTAATTCTCCTGCGGCGTTACATGCCCAATGGAAGTATGTCGGTTGGTATCAGACGGGCGGTTTCAAGGTCACCACCGGCCGCAAACCGATCAGCGAACTGCCTTCGTACCCGATGGAAGGCTACCGGCTCCGCTGGGAATATCGCGACGGCGAAGGCAAGCTCCTGGCACAGGGCGATTTCGCGTTGGCGGACCTGGAGCGACCGCAGACCTTCGCAGGCGAATGGAAGGCCGATCCCTCCGTTCACCACGCTACGCTAGAACTCAACCTGCTCAATCCGCGCGGCGAATCCGTGGCCGCCGAAACGCTCAACTATCTCTTCCCCGTGGCCTCCGGCCAGGACATCAAAGACATGACTTTGCCGTCGGTCAAACCGTAGGCCGTAGAGGGAGCGGCGGCTGCCGCCTTGCTTCCGGCATGCAAACGCTTTCCCGCCGACCTCATTCGCGCTACTATTCACCCGCGCGGCCGCTCTGGTTCCCGGCGGAGCCGCGCGACGCCGCCCCATGAACATCAAAGAAGTCGCCAAGCTTGCCAAGGTTTCTACCGCGACCGTCTCGCGCACCATCAACGGTTCGGACAAAGTCAGCGCGCGCACCGCAGAGCGGGTGCAAAAAGCCATCAAGGAGCTGAACTTCTATCCCAACACGCACGCGCGCACGCTGGTTTCCGGCCGCTCCCGCATGTTGGGTCTGATCATCTCCGACATCACCAATCCCTTCTTCCCCGAACTGGTAAAGCATTTCGAGGATCAAGCGGTGCAAAAGGGCCTCGAAGTCATCATCGCCAACACCGACTATAAACCGAAGCGCATGGTGGAGTGCATCCGCCGCATGGTCGAACGCAAGGTCGACGGCGCTGCCATCATGACTTCCGAAGCCGATCCGGCCATGGTCTCTGACCTCACGCGCCGTAACATTCCCACGGTTTTCATGGACACCGGCAAAAATAGCGAGCACAGCGCCAATATCGTGATCGACTACTCTCAAGGAATTCAGGAAGCGCTGCAGCATCTTTTTTCGCTGAACCATCGCCGCATCGCGTTCATCTCCGGGCCGCTCAATCTGCCTTCCGCCCGCCGCCGCCTGGACGCTTTTGTCGCCGGCATGAACGCGCGCGGCATCGCGGTTCCCCCGGAATATCTCGAGAAAGGCGACCATCGTATGGAGGGCGGTATTTCGGCGATGCGCAATCTCCTTCGCCTGGCCGAGCCCCCGACCGCGGTCATCACTTCGAACGATCTCACCGCCATCGGCGCACTAGGCGTCATCCACGACGCCGGCCTGCAAGTTCCGCGCGATGTATCGCTCATCGGCTACGACGACATCTCCTTTTCGCGCCTGACGCAGCCCCCTTTGACCACCATCATTTTGTCTCGTTCCCAATTAGCTATCACCGCGTTTGCCGCACTCGAAAAGTTGATTCGCCGGGACAAATTGGACCCGGCCGACTACACCATGACCACGCACCTCATCCTGCGCGAATCCACCCGAACTCTTTGATTCCAAAGCATCTAGCCGCTTGACAATGCTTCTGCGTTGCCGGAAGATATCCCCACCGCGGAGGAGGCTTGGTTTGGGCAGCCGCCCGGGTGTAAACGCTTGCAATTTCGCCGGGCCTTTCCCTCTCCTTTCCTCCCGTCCCTTTCTTTTTTCTTCCGATTGCTCTCCGCGGGCGACCGGCTGCTTCGCCGATTCCGGCTAAGGGAACGCACTGCGCAATGCAAAACACGACTGGCCAGCCCACCACCCTAGAGGCTCCGCTGCGTCTCGCCCAGTCGTTCTCTGCGCGTTTTGCCTCTAAGCCGCGGATCTTCCGCGCTCCGGGCCGCGTCAACCTGATCGGCGAGCACACCGACTACAACGACGGATTCGTTCTCCCCGCTGCCATCGATCTTTATACCTGGACCGCGGTCTCGCCGCGCCCCGGCCGCAGGCTCCGGGTCTATTCGGAAAATCTGGGCGAATCGTCGGAAATCGATTTAGCACAGGGCGATCCGACGGCGCGCGATCATTGGTCGGACTACGTTCACGGTGTCGCTTTGATGCTTCACAGGTCGGGGATCACGGTGCGCGGCTGTGATCTGGCCATTTTCAGCGACGTGCCGAGCGGCGCCGGCCTCAGCTCGTCTGCCGCCCTGGAGGTCTCCGTCGCCAGCGCGCTTTTGGCCCTGTCCGGACTTTCTCTTCCGCTCACGGAACTGGCCAAGCTCTGCCAGCGCGCCGAAAACGAATTCGTCGGAGCCCGCGTCGGAATCATGGACCAGTTCGCTTCCTGCTTCGGCAGCGCGCACCACGCCATCCTTTTGGACTGTCGCTCGCTTGAATATAGACTCCTGCCGCTACCGGCCGGGATTACCATGGTCATCTGCAATACCATGGTCAAGCACGGCCACTCTGGCGGTGAATACAACGACCGCCGTGCGCAATGCGAAGAGGGCGTGCGGCTGCTCTCAAAATACTTCCCTTCCATAAAAGCGCTGCGCGACGTCAGTGCCGCGCAACTTGAGTCCCATCGCGGCCATCTTCCGGATTTGATTTATCGCCGATGCCACCACGTCGTCAGTGAAAACGAACGGGTCCTGAGCGCCGTCGCGGCGCTAGAGAGCGGCGACCTGAAGGAAGCCGGCAGGTGCATGGCCGAATCGCACGTCAGCATGAGAGATGACTACGAAATCAGCTGCCGCGAATTGGACCTCATGGTGGATCTCGCTCGAGGCCGTGAGGGCCTCGTCGGGTCGCGCATGACGGGCGGCGGCTTTGGCGGCTGTACCGTCAATCTGGTGCGAACCGCTTCTGTCGACCGATTCACAGCGGAAATGCGCTCCGCCTACCACCTGGCCACGGGCATTTCGCCCGAGATCTACGTCTCGACGGCCGGCACGGGCGTCACCGAACTGAAAGCCGATGGCTGACGCTCGAAACGGCTTTGACGCCAATCGGCAGCCGCACCGTCGCTTCAACCCGCTGCTGCGCGAGTGGATTCTGGTTTCGCCGCATCGCACCGAGCGGCCTTGGCAGGGGCAGCTGGAGTCCACAGCCGCCCAGAGCGAAGTCCAGTACGATCCGACTTGCTACATGTGTCCCGGCAACACGCGTTCAACCGGGAAGGTAAATCCGCGCTATGAAAATGTCTTTGTCTTCGACAACGATTTTCCTGCCCTGCTGCCCGAAGGTCGGCGCGGCCGCGTCAACACATGCGACCTGCTGATCGCGGAAACCGAAACCGGAATCTGCCGTGTGCTCTGCTTTTCGCCCAAGCACCATCTGACGCTTTCCGAAATGGAACCCGCCAGTATCCGCGCCGTCGTCGACTGCTGGGCCGATCAGTTTCAAGAACTGGGCGCGCGCCCCGACATCAACTACGTGCAGATTTTCGAGAATCGCGGGGCCATGATGGGGGCCAGCAATCCCCACCCGCATTGCCAGATCTGGTCCACCGCTTCCATCCCCAACACCGTCACAGCGGAAACGGAATCGCAAGCCGCATACCGCACCGGAAAAGGCAGCTGCCTGCTGTGCGACTACGTCGCGCTAGAAAACCGCGAGCGTGCCCGTGTGGTGGCTGAAAACGAGGATTTTCTCGCGCTGGTTCCCTACTGGGCGACCTGGCCCTTTGAAAGCATGGTTCTGCCGCGCCGCCACGTGCGCAGCATCGACGAGCTCAGCGCGCGGGAGCGGGACGCCTTGGCCGACGTGCTGAAGCGCGTGACCACGCGTTACGACAATCTCTTCCAGACCTCGTTTCCCTACTCGATGGGATTTCATCAGCGCCCCACGGATGGCAAGGAGCATCCGGAATGGCACTTTCACGCCCACTTTTTCCCGCCGCTCCTGCGCTCCGCGAGCGTAAGGAAATTCATGGTGGGCTACGAACTGCTGGCCATGCCGCAGCGGGATATCACTGCGGAAACCAGCGCGGAGCGCTTGCGCGCCGTCCCCGACACGCACCACGCCTTTTAGCGATTTCTCTTATCTCTTCACACCGCCCAGCCGAGAATCTTGCCCAAGTCCGTCGGCAAGTCGGAGACCGTGCCGCGCGGCACGGCGGGACCGATGGCCACGGCCTGGTTGTGATTTTCAAACCAGGCAATGAACGAGGAGCGCTCGGCGCCAGTCAGGCGCTGCTGGTTGATCCAGTTATAGTAGGCGCCCATGTCGGCGTCTACCAGCGAGCCTTCGGGGTCGAACTCGATCTTGGCTGTCGAAACCGACAGCAGTTCATTCATCGGGCGCTGCCGTTGGCGAGGGGCAAATCGCACCACCAGCGTAAGCGGCTGGGCGCGGCGCAGGACTTCGCGCGCAGCCCACTGCGCGAACGTGGTGCTGAAAATCTGTGTTCCCGACCCTTCGGTCAGCAGCCGCATTTCAAAGCGGGCCAGCACCGGATCGGCAATGGTTTTGTCGAGACGAAGGTCCGATGGTCGCAGAGCGGCCATGACCGTACGCAGGTTTTCCGGGCCATTCCCCGGGGATTCGCTATGCCTCTGCATCTTGCCGAGCAGGATGTTGCGCGCCGGCTCGAGCGCCGCATAGGACACGCCAATCAGACCGCTGTCGTGCTCGGCGGGCGCTCCGCCATCGACATACCAGTGGGCGTAGGGAATGGGATGCGATTTCGCGCGAGACGCCGCGAAGTCGAGCAAGGTCTCTAGCCCGCCTTCCGGACTCACGCGCGTGTAGTAGGCGCCATGCGAACGCAGCCTGCGAAAGAGCGGATAGTCGCTCGAGGCAATGCCTTGCCCCACAATCGCGATTCCGAGCCGCGGGATGGCGGGGTTTTGAGGCGGTGCTGCCGCGTGCAGCCGGTTACCGTAGTCGGTAGCTGCCTGGCGAAATTTGTCCTGCTGATGGGTAGTCCAGAGATGGGCGGAAAGCTGTTCGACAAACTGCGCCGGCAGATTGACCCAGTCGAATTTTTCCAGTGCCGGCGACAGTTGAATGGTTCGAAAGGCTAGAAACCATTCCTTCCACTGCTCCTCGGGCAAGGCAGCGAGATGGCCGACTTCCCGCTCGAGCGCCTGGCGTTCCATGGGAAATTTGTAGTCGTATTCGATGATCTCGCGCAGCAGGCTCGGCAGGAAACTTAAGGGAAGCTTGCGCAGCGTGGCGATATGGTCGGCGGCCAGTTTTCTAGCCAGCGGCGGATAGGCGCCGAACTGTTCCGGTTTGAGGTCGCTCGGCTGCATGTGGCTCAGATGAGCTCGCGAATCGGACTGCCGTGCACCAGAGACGGCGAAAACCCCATGATGGAGCCGATGGTCGGAACCAGATCGGTTGAATCAAGCGCCCGATCATGCACCACGCCTTCTCGAATCCCGGGGCCCAGCGCCATCATCCACGTTGTGCGGGACGCGGCGTCGCCGGTGCGATGGTGCTGAAAGCCGTTGCCTGCCGAGTCTTCGTCCGAATCACGGCCGAAATCGGGAAGAATAAACAAGGTGGTCTTGCCAGCGTATTCCGGTTCCGACTGGATGGCTCCCCATAGTTCCGCGCACAGGCGATCGGTGCGGCGAATGCCGTCAATATAAAGAGAAAAGGCGCCGGCGTGGGCGACGTCGATGTCATGCATGGTAATCCACAGAAGGCTCGGAGCGATCTGGCGCATCAACTGGCGGACGATGTAGACGGAAAGTTCGTCCGGGCTCGATAGCGTGAGCGCCCGCGCTTTGAATTCGTTGACCGAGAGCTTGAGCATGCTGCGCAGCTGCTCCAGCTCGAACTCATTGCCGGCAATTTCCGGCGCGAAGAAGGGCATCTCGTAGTTGTCGCGCAGCAGGTGTTGGTAATCCGCGCCGCCTTGGGTGGCGGCGGTCAGCAAATGTTTGGGAAGGATCACGCGCGCCCCCTGGCCCGTGCCGTAGGAACGGTGGCTGCTTTCGCCGATGCGATTGAAGCCGTTACTGGGCGCGACCACCCAGGCATCGGAAGCCGGCCGCTTCAGGTCCTTGCGAAAGTATTCAAAGACGGTGGGATTTTCCGGCGGCAGCGAGGCGAAATTGTTGATCGTTTCATAGACGCCGGTGGCCAGGCTGGCGGTCGCAACGTAGTGGCCCAGAATGCCGCGATTGACAACCTGCGTGAAAAAGGCCGACTGCGGAATCAGCTCCTTCATCAGGTGCGGAATGTTCTCCTGGCCTTCCGGAGCGAACGTTTCCTGATCGCGAGCGCCGCCGCCGAAAGTGATGACGACCACCTTCCTGTCGCGCTCTAAGACGCCGGACCTCGCCAGCAGTCCGCCGGGCAAGAGTCCGCTGGCAAGCGTGAGACCTGCCGCGTCCTTAAGGAATTCCCGGCGGCTAGAGGAGAGGCGCCGGGCAATGACCGGAAGCTCAGCCATTCTGACCTCCGCGGGCAAAGCGCCTCTTCGATCCGGGCATGGAAGCTAGACTCATGGGCGGACGGCGTCCTTCTCTGAATAGACGAACTGGCGGATATCGGCGCGCTGCTTGTCGAGATCGGCCAAATGCTGAGCGCGCAACTGCTGATAAACCTGGAATTGCTCTTGCGCCTTTTCTTTTTGGCTGGTGCGGACATAGGCCTGGCCGAGGCGATAGTGGGCATCGGCCAGTTCCGAATTCAACTCGAGCGCGCGCTGGTAGTCGGGGATGGCTTGCGCGAATTTGCCCTGGTCCGCCGTTAGATTGCCGAGCTGTAGATGGGCTTCGGCGAGGTTAGGATCGGCGGCGATGGCCCGCCGCAGAAGCTCATCAATGGGCTTGGGATCAAACGCAGGATCCTGTACGCGCTTTCCTTTCCAGAGGCTCATCGCGTAGTAGTAGAGCGCCAAACCATTCTTCGGTTGCAATTCAGCGTAGCGGCGGAATCGCTCGATGACGTCGGCGGCCTGGCTGGGCGAACTGTCGTAAGCGCGCGAAAGAAATCGGTAGCAGCGAGCGTCGCTGGGGTCGAGATCCGCTCCGCGCAAGAAGGCCTTCACCGCGTCGTCGTAGTTGCCGCGCGCGTAATAGGCCATGCCCAGGCCAACCATCAAACGAGGCGAGTTCGGATAACGCTCCGTCGCTTGGCGGTACACTTCAACGGCCGGGTCGAGCGTACGATGCACCAGCAGTTCGCCTCCCCAATCAAACAGATTGCTTTCGCTCGGATCGAGATGGGCGGCGGCCTGAAACTCGTTTAGGGCGGCGATGAAGTTGCCGTCCCTTTCCTCGATTTGCGCCAACAGGTTGTGCAGTTCAGCCGTGTCCTTGATTTTCAGTACCGCCCGGACGGAACCTCTGGCTTGCTGCTGACGGCCGGTGATGAAGTAGGCGAGCGAAAGATCGTAACCGTTGTCGTAGGACGCGGGATTCAGGCTTTGCGCTTTCTCAAGGTACGGAATGGCTTGGGGAACTTTGCCATTGTGCGCGTAGGCGGCGCCTAGGTTGTGGTTGGTGTCGTAGGTGTCGGGCTCAAGTTCGACGGCTTTGCTGAAGTGTTCCTCAGCGAGGTCCATTTTGCCCAGGCGGGCATAGCTGGCCGCAAGATTCGAACGAGCCGGGGCCGAGTCTGGCTTGAGACGAACTGCTTTTGCCAGATGCTCGTTGGCTTTGGAGTCCTGCAATTGCGCAGCGTAGACCAGACCAAGCAACTCATGCACCTCAAAGACCTCGGGAGCTTCCCGGACCAGCTTTTCGAGCGGCGCTACGGCGTCCGCATAACGCCCCGATTCATAAGCCTCAGCGCCCGCCCGGAAGAGCCGGTCCTTCTCGCCAGCAGACCCGCGGCCGGGAGCACCAGGCTTTGCGCCGGCGGATGTTCCTTGCGCACGCGCGGTACCGGCTAGAACCAGCGACAACAGCAAACCGCCCAATATGCCGAATCCTCGTTGAGTCACGTTAAAACGATGTTAGCACCGCTCGACGCTCGAAGCCGCCTACAACAGAAACGGGGAGGCGCCTCTTTCGAAGCACCTCCCCGGTGGGGTGGTTGTGTGCGTTTAGAAAAGGAACTTGAGCGCGAACTGGATCTGCCGCGGATCATACGGAGCGTCGCGGGTGGAGCCGATTCGTCCAAAGTTGCTGTTCGTGAAATTCGTCGAACCGCCGATGGCTACGACGCCGTTGCCACCGAAGCCCGGGGCATTGAAGTTCGGGTGGTTGGTGATGTTAAAGATCTCCGTTCGGAATTGAAGCTTAAACCTTTCGTTGAACGGGATGTCCTTGAAGATGGAGAAGTCCAGGCGATGGAAGCCGGGACCCGCAACTTGCGTGACACCGCCCAAGTTTGCAAACGTGCAGGCGCCCGCAGCGCAGGTTGCTGGATCGGTGAAAGCGCCCGGATTACCGAACCACGAGATGTACTTCTTTCCGTCGATGGTAACGTCCTGGATGCCCAGTTTCAGCGGCTGGCCGGTGAATAGCGCGCCGCAGTTTACCTGCTGCAGGGTGTTATTCGCGCAGCTCAGGCGAATCGGCTGGCCATCCTGCAGTGTGGTGATCCATTGCAGGCTCCATCCGCCCACGATCTTATTCGCGGCACCCGAGGCGCCGGACATGAACTTTTTGCCCTTACCGAATGGCAGTTCATAACCACCGCTAAAGTGGAAGACGTTGCGGATGTCGAAATTGGCCAAAGAGTAGTCCTCGTGGATACCGAACCCCGGAACATCCGGAGCGCGGTAGCCAACGTTGTCGCTGCCACCATTGAGGAGGTCGCCGGCATCGGACATGGTCTTCGAATAGGTATAGGTCGCGAGGAACGTCAAACCGCCCTGGAATTGCTTTTCCAGCCGAGTCTGCACTCCATGATAGTGGCTGTTGCCTTCGGTATCGGCCTGGCTGCTGCCGCGGCCGAAATCTTTAAATGGCACCAATGTGGTGACATCCACAGAGTTGGGCTCGATCGAAGTGACGTTGTTGTTGCCTGGGAAGACCTCCAGGTGCCGCGCCAGCGTGGTTACATAACCCACCTGCAGCGACATCGTCGTGGTCAATTGGTACTGAATCGTGAAATTGCCACCCATTGAATACGGGGTCAGGTACTTATACTGAATTCCCCGCAGGCTCAAGCCGCTGGCGTTGACCAGTGTGGGATCGAGCGGCGTACAGGCAAAACCCGTTTCGAAAGTCGGGCCGCCTGCCGGGGTCGCGTCTGGACAACCCGCAAAGTTGTTGATGGGGTTACCGGAGTTTGGATTGAAGAAGGAGAAGTTGAACTGGAACGGATAGTTTTCCCCAAGGTTCGGAGAGAAGCCGCGATTTTCGAAGCCGTTGTAGAAGATGCCGAAGCCGCCGCGCACGACCAGCTTTGGCGTGGCCTGATAGGCGAAGCCGAAGCGCGGAGCAAAATTGTGCTTCTCGCCTTCCGCCAAGCTCTTGCCGAAATTGCCGATCGACAAAGCAATATTATCCTTTGCCAGGAGACACTTCAGGGAATTCTGGGCAGTCTTGTCCAGCAGGTTGGTGCAATCGAAACTCGTCAAATAGCTGAGATCCTGGTTGCCCTGGGGGATGAGGTAGGCCGGGCCACCCGTCGGAGGGCCGGTGGGGGTGAAGTTGGCCTGAGCGCCGTGGTGTTCATAGACCGGCTGGAAGTAATCCCAGCGGACGCCCAGGTTCAGGGTCAACTTGCTGGAAACTTTCCAGTCGTCGTTGAGGTAGATGCCGTAATAGTTCTTGCCGTTGTCGGTGAGCGAGATATTGGACACGAAAACGGAATCCGGTCCGCCGACGTAGTCGATCCCGCCTACTGTCGATTTCTGCGGAATCAGGAGTAGTTGAGCCGTGCCGGTGTGGCCGCTGTTGATACCCGGGACGTCGGTGTAGTTGCCATTGAAGTCGAATTCGCCGCGAGACCAGGGTGGCTGCAAAGTGGAGAATTTCACGTGCTGCCACTCAAAACCCATCTTGAAAGTGTGCTTGCCGTAGATTTTGGTCAAGTCGTCGGTTAACTGGAACGTGGAGCTGACTTCGTCGGAAGGCAGGAAAGCATTGCCGCCGAGGGTCTGCAGCGCGCCGTTGAAGCCAAAGGCCGGCAGACCGCCGTTTTCAGAAGCCTGCGGAATGCCTTTGATGCCGTATTTGCCGGGGAGGTCGCTCAAGTCGTTCGCTGCCGGAATGTTCCTCGTGGTGTGCAAGTAGCTCAAGCCGGCGCGAGCGACGTTGATCAAGTTCGGGCTGAAAGTATGGGTAAAGCCGATAGCGCTCTGTTGCGCGAGCGCAGTCTGATTACCGTCCTGGAAACCGCCGCCGTCCGCAACACCACCAAAGATGCCGGGGATGAACTGCGGATCATCCGCCAGGCTGAAGCGGAAGAAGAGCTGGTTTTTTTCGTTGAAGTTGATATCCATACGCGTGTCGAACGCGTTCCGGTGTTCGTACAGCTTCGGGGATGTAGTGAAGTTTCCGAATAGCGACCCGGATGTGGGGTTGGGATAGAGACCCAACAGGCTGACGGCATTGGCATCAAAACGCCCAGCCGCGGCGGCGGCGGAGAGGTTGTTCAAACCGCAGGCTGCGGTGAAGGTCATGGTGGTGGGCCCGCAAGTTCCAAACGGCTCGCGAAGGTATTCGACCGTGCCGGGCGCGATTGGCTTTCCATTGTGGTCGACTGTAGGCACGGTTAATCCGCTCACCGGGTCAACTCCGCCGGCTACAACCTGCCGAGTGGTCGCTGGGTCAAATATGGTACCTGCTGGAACGGAGCGGTTGAGCGCGTCAAATTCGGTGCCGCCTTGGGTTAGCAGCTCGGTGAAATCCGTGTAACCGCTGCTGCGCATTTGTGCAGTTGGCACAGTGCCGTTTAAGACCGTGCCCTGCACGCGGCGGAAGCCCTCATAGTCGCCGAAGATGAAGATCTTGTTCTTGATGATCGGGCCGCCGGCGGCAACGCCGAATTGGTTCTGGCGAAGAGCGCCCTTTTCGACGCCGCCAGCGTTCTCAAAGAAGTCGGCTGCGTCCAATTTGTCGTTGCGGAAGAATTCCCACGCAGCGCCGTGGAATTCGTTGGTTCCTGATTTTATGGTCGCATTCAGCACTGCGGCGCCCGAACGGCCATACTCCGCGCTGAACCCTGAAGTTTGCACCTTGAATTCCTGGACGGCGTCAACCGGCGGCAGCACCACAAAGTTCGTACCGTTGAGGAAGTCGACCGTATCGGAGTTGTTGTCGATGCCGTCGAGAAGGTAGTTATTCTGCGCCGGACGGCTGCCATTGGCCGCAAACGCGCCGGTTGCGGCATTGCCACGAGTGTCAGCCTGCGGCGTGTTGACACCGGCGGCGAGCTGCGCGAGGAATGTAAAGTTGCGGCCGTTGAGCGGCAGGTCATTCACACTCTTGGAGTCGACGACCTGGCCGACGGAAGCATCCTGTGACTGCAGCACGGGCACGGTAGACTCCACGGTAACCGTATCCGTAACGGCGCCGGGCCGCAGTGTGAAGTTGGCGACGACGTTCTCGCCGACGTTGACGACCACGCCGCGCTGCACGATGGTCTGGAAACCCTGGAACGTCGCGGTGAGCTTGTAACTTCCGATGCGGACCGGCGTGAACTTATATCCGCCATCCGCCCCGGTCGCGGTGGTTAGCTCCGCGCCCGTACCTTCGTTAGACAAAGTAACGCTGGCCGCGCTGATGGCGCCGCCTGAAGCGTCGGAAACGACGCCCGAAATCGAACCGGTATCCACCTGTGCGAACGACGGCAATGCCGCACACAGAACCACCAACAGGACTGACGCAACTGCCAGGACCAGCCGTCCACCCCAAAAACGAACGGACTTGCGTTGCATAACCATCCTCCTCAAGAACCTTCCCCGTGCTGTCGAGCGCCCCATTACTTTCTCTGCTTTTCGCCGCATTGAAGTAAACGATTACCCCAGTTACGTGCTGTCAACACAGCTTCTCCCCGACAGAATAAAAAACAGCGTCCGAAACACGGCCCCTAAATTTTTCTCGACGAAAGCGTTACCTTGAAATGTAAACGCTTACTTTTTCCACAGCACCCCTAATACAAAACTACTACGATGGGGCCAGAAATTACACTTGCGCTTTTGCCTTGTCAAGTATTTTTCTTGAGGCCATCGGTTTTTTCAGTCTTAACCCACAGAATCCCCAGTTTCTCTTGGCTTTTCCTTCCGGGGACCTCATGCGCCAAATCGGATGGTGTGAAGCCGCTTCACCGTTTTAGAGAACTGGCATTCAGGGTCCACTCTGACAACGTTTGCAAAAGCGGAACCAACCAGTTGAACCGAACTGTAACGATGCTACCATCGGACTTCCACAACAACGAGGACCTTGAATGGGGCGCCGCCGAGACGCACCGACTACGCTCAATCGTCGTGACTTTCTAAGCCGTCTGGGTTACGCGGTACCGGCGTTGTTGCCGGCTCCGCTCGGCTCCTACGCATCGTTTCCGCGCTCCTTGCCACTGGGGGATCCGGCCCTGGCCGACTCCCGCTTGACGCCTTCTTACCCCAGCCCTTCCCCGCTCGACACTATGCTGCGCCTGGTCGCACCAGGCTCGGACGCCTACATCACTGAAAAATATGCGGCCAGTTTCGAGCAGTGCTTCAGCGAGATCGGCAACGGGATACGGCAGAAACATCCGGAAACGGTTGCGCGATTTTTGCCTGAGGCCTTTCGCGGGCGGGGGCCAGGGGGGTTCGCCGAACAACGTCTCCGTGCTGGTCCGGGAATCGAAATCCGGCGCCGCAGCTTTGGCGATTCTCCAAACAGCGGCGCGCCGCTTGGCCGGGACGCTTTTGTGGATCAATGGACAGATTACTGTCACTCTCTCGGGTCGGTGGACATCGTCGAATTCGAGATCCTTCGCGTCGTCCCTACCACCGCGAGCGATATTTCCTCTGAAGTCCGCTACTCGCTGGTAGGCATACAAACGGATGGACGGCGCGAACAGCGCATCGGCCTGTGGCGCATCGACTGGAGCCAGGCTCCCTCTCGAGACTGGCTTGCCAGCAAGTGGCTGTTCACGGAAGAAACCTCGGCGAAAGCCGCTAAACCGCTGTTTGTAGACGCCACGGCGCAAGCCTTCGCCGGCGTGGCGTCCTACAAAAAACAACTTCGATTCGGCGTCGATCATTGGCGCACCGTGCTGGACGGAGCCTCGGGAATCGATGTCTACGGAAACAACGGGGTCGCAGTGGGCGATTTCGCGGGCGACGGACGGGACGGCATTTATGTATGCCAGCCTTCCGGATTGCCGAACCGTCTCTATCGTAATCGTGGCGACGGGACGTTCGAGGACGTGACGGAGAATGCCGGCGTCGACGTTCTGGACGCCACAGCGTGTGCACTGTTCGCTGACTTTGAAAACAAAGGCGCGCAAGACTTGCTGGTGGTGACTGCTTCCGGCCCGCTGTTGTTTTTGAACCGGGGCCACGGGAAATTTGTCTCGAAGCGCGATGCGTTTACGTTCGCAAATCCGCCGCAGGGAACATTTACGCACGCCGCGGTCGCAGACTACGACCAGGACGGGCGGCTCGACATCTACTTCTGCCTCTACAGCTACTATCTCGGGCTCGACCAATACCACTATCCTTCGCCGTACTTCGACGCGCGCAATGGCCCGCCGAATTTCTTGCTCCACAACGAAGGCCACGGCCGGTTTGTGGACCGCACCGCCGCCGCCGGTCTGAACGCGGAGAATGACCGCTACAGCTTCGCCGCCGCTTGGGGAGACATCAGCGGAAACGCCGGCCCCGACCTCTATGTTGCGAATGACTTTGGCCGCAGCAACTTGTACCGCAACAGTGGCGACGGCACCTTCAGGGCGGTCTCCGACGAATCGGGCAGCAATGTTCCCGGAGCCGGCATGAGCGCGTGCTGGTGCGATTTCGACAACAAAGGGAAACCGGACATCTACGTTTCTAACATGTGGTCCGCGGCTGGCCAGCGGGTTTCAGAAACGGCGCTGTTCCAAGCGCAGGATTCCGCGGAAACGCGTTCCCTTTACAGCCGGCATGCGCGGGGCAATTCGTTATACCGCAATCAGGGCAAAGGGAAATTCGTAGAGACCGGCGAACCCAGCGGCACGGCGATGGGGCGCTGGGCGTGGTCGGCCGATGCCTGGGATTTCGATCACGACGGATGGTCCGATTTGTACATCGCCAACGGTTATATTTCCGGAACTGCGGAACCGGAAGTTTCCAGTTTTTTCTGGCGCCAGGTGGTTGGAAATTCACCGGCCGACGCGACACCCAACTCGAACTACGAGCATGGCTGGAACGCGATCAACGAGCTGATCCGGTCCGACCACAGCTGGGCTGGTTTCCAACGCAATACGGTCTATTTGAACAACCGAGACGGCAGTTTTTCTGACATCTCCGGCCTGAGCGGGCTGGATTTGCTTCAAGACAGCCGGGCTTTCGTGCTGGCCGACCTTGACGGCGACGGACGTCAGGAGGTGGTTGTCAAAAACCGCAATGCGCCGCAGATCATCATTTTGCGAAACGCTATCGACGAAATGGGGAGTGCCATCAGCATCCGGCTGCGCGGAACCAAAAGCAATCGCGACGCGCTCGGTGCGGCAGTAACCGTCCGTAGCGGCACTCTGCGCCAGACCAAATACCTCCAGGCGGGCACGGGATTTCTCTCGCAACATTCCAAGGAATTGTTCTTCGGGCTCGGTGAGGCCGCCCGGAAAGTTTCCGTCTCCGTACGCTGGCCCAGCGGATTGCTAGCAGAGTTCTCCGACGTCCCGGCGAATCACCGCGTCGTGCTGGAGGAGGAAAAGGCCGTATTTTCCGCGACCCCTTTTGAAACCTCGGCTCTGGCATGGCAACGTCCAGCATCGGCGCCGCCGTCGAGCGAACCGCCCGAATCCGCTGCAACCTGGCTGCTCGATCCCCTTCCGGCTCCGGACTTCTCGCTGCCCGACTTGTCCGGAAGAACGGGCACACTGGGTAATTTTCGCGGGAAGCCGGCGCTGCTGCATCTGTGGGCGCTCGCGGCGCCCGAAGGCGGCGAGCAACTGCGTGAGCTCCAACGCCGGCAACCTGAATTCACGGCGAAAGGTGTCCGCGTGCTCACTGTCAATGTGGATGAGCGAGCCGACTTGCAAAAGGTCCGCTCGTTCGCAGAGAGAGAAAAACTGACTCTGCCGGTGTTTCCGGCGACTCCGGACGTAGCCGGTGTATACAACATTCTTTATCGCTTCCTGTTTGACAGGCGGCGCGATCTGCCGATTCCCTGCTCTTTCCTTCTCGATGAATCCGGCATGATCGTAAAGGTGTACCAGGGATGGCTCGAAGCAAGCCAGATTCTTGCTGATGCTCAAGGGGTTCCCCGCACCAGCGACTCACGCGTAACCAAAGCGCTTCCTTTCCCGGGCAAGCTCCACGGAGGTCAATTCAAGCGCAACGATTTCACCTACGGAGTCGCGCTGTTTCAGCATGGCTATCTCGACACGGCGGCGGAATCTTTCAAGCAGGTCATCGCCGCAAAGCCAGAAAATGGCGAGGCCTACTACAATTTGGGCACGCTTTACCTGCGCAAGAATGATTTGGTCGCAGCGCGCCGCTATCTCGAGCAAGCCGTGAAGCTGCGCCCGGAATACCCGGAAGCGTGGAACAATCTGGGCATGATTGCCGCTCAACAAAATCAGCTGGAGGAAGCCATTCGCAATTTCCGCCGTTCGCTTGCACTGTGGCCGGACTACGTGACGGCGCTGCTCAATCTCGGCAACCTGGACCGCCGGCAAGGCAACATCGCGGAAGCCAGCCGCCGTCTAAACCGGGCGGCTGAGCTCGAGCCGCAAAACGCGGAAGCTAACTACAGCTTGGGAATGCTGTACGCCCGCCAAAATGATGTAGCGAAAGCGACGGAACTGCTGCAAAAGTCGGTGGCACTGCGTCCAGACTATCCTGATGCCATCAACAATCTGGGAGTGTTGTACGTTCGGCAGAGCAGGTACACAGAAGCCGAGCAGCAGTTCACCACTTGCATTCGCGTCGCGGCGAATTTTGACCAGGCCTATTTGAACCTGGCGCGCCTGTATATGCTGCAGCAGCAGAAAGATAAAGCGCGCGAGATCCTGCACGCACTTTTGAAACTGCAGCCGGACCACAAGGTGGCTCAGCAGGCGCTCGAAATGCTAAATTGAGAAAAACGCCTCACATGCAGAGGTTTTCTTGAGACTACGGTACGACAGTTTCGGACGCGCCCGCTCTGGCCTCGGACGATTCGAGAAGGATGCCTGGTTTTGCAGCGCCGCCTCTCTCTTGCTCTTCTTACTCTGCCCGGGTCTTGTGGTATCCGCTCAATCCAGCGTCAAGAAACCTTCCACCCGCCAGTCTGCGAAAGCCGATCCACGTTTTAGCGATGTCGAAGCGCTGCTGCAACAGGGCCGTGCCGGCGAAGCCAGGCAAAGACTCCAAGAGATCCTGGCGCAGGACCCGAAGAGCGTGGAAGGCTACAATCTGCTGGGCATCGCCTGCATTTCCCAAAAAGACTACGACGCCGCTCTCGCCGCCCTCGAACGCGCCCTGCGGTTGGACCCCTCTTCGTCGCGCACCAAAAACAATCTCGGCAACCTCTATGTGGCGCAGGAAAAACTCGATCTCGCGGAAAAACAGTTCCGAGAGGTCTTGCGCACCGCCCCCGGCAACTCCGACGCAAACTACAACCTCGGCGTGCTCCTTCTGGCCTCCAAGCAACCGGCTGCGGCTATTCGCTACCTTGAGCGAGTTGCGCCGCCGACGACATCGTCAGAGATCAATCTCATGCGGGCCCGTTTGCGCGCGAACCAGACAGCGCAAGCTCTGCAAATTGCAGACAGGCTTTCCGGGCAAAACGCCAAGGACGTCCAGCTCCACTTCACTCTCGGCACTCTTCTCGCTTCCGAAGGACAGTACCGCGCGGCGTCGCGCGAGTTGGAAAAGGCCAATTCCCTGCAGCCGGGAAGCTTCGAGACCCTCTTCAATCTTGGGCAAACCTACCTGCGAATGGGCGACTCGGGCAAAGCCGAGCTGGTCGCCAAGCGGGCTCAGTCGCTCAAACCCGATTCCGCAGAAGCCCTCTATCTCCTGGCCCAGGTCTATAACGAGCAGTCTAGACCCGTGGACGCCCTTGAACTTCTGGCGCGCGCTCACAAGCTGGCGCCCGAGAACACGGATATCATTTTTCTGCTCGGCCGCGTCAGCATGACGCAAAACTACTTTGAGGACGCGATACCTCTGCTGGAATCCGGCGTGAAGCTGGCTCCGGCGCGAGCCGACTTGCGGGCCGCTCTCGGCGAAAGCTACTTCATGTCCGGCAAAACCGATAAGGCGCTCGAGGTATTCCGCGACCTGGTCGAGATCGACCCCGCCGCGCGGTCCTATGCTTTCCTTGGCCTCTCCTACCGCAACCTCGGACGGTTTGATGAAGCCAGGAAATACTTCGAGCTGGGGTTGAAGTCCGATCCGCGCAACGCCGCCTGCCTTTTCAACATGGGCTACATCGAAGGCCGCCAGGGCAATCAGGCCAAGGCCGAGGAATATTTTCAGCAGACCCTCAAATCGAATCCAGACTATGCGGAGGCCTTGCTGGAGCTGGCCAATCTGCGCATCACCGCCAAGCGCAATCAGGAGGCGGCCGAGCTGCTGCGCCGTTATGTGAAGGTCGCGCGCGAGCCGTCTTCCGGCTACTACAAGCTGGCCATGGTCGAGCGCGGCCTCAAGCAGTTCGAGGCCGCGCAGCGCGACTTGAGCGTCTTCCAGACGTTGTCCAAGAATTCGTCGCCCGGACCGTATCCTTACCAGCATCTTTTCGATTATTTGGACAATCGCGCGAGCCTGTCGGCTCGCGAAAGGACGCAACTTGACCTGGCCGAACTCGAGAATCAGATCAAGACCCATCCCGGCCGTCCGCAGGATCTGTATCTGCTCGCCGAAGCCTATCTAAAGCTTGGCAAGCTCGACCAAGCGCGCGAGGCCATCAGCCAGCTCGATGAATCGAGCGGCGAGGATTACCGCATGCAGGCCGGACTTGGCGTGCTTCTGGCACGCTATCGCTTGTACGACGACGCAATCCGCCATTTCGCGGCCGCCGCAAAAGTCAATCCGGATTCGAACGACGTGAAGTTCGATCTGGCCGACGCGTATTTCCGCAAGGGCCAGTACCAGCAAGCGCTCGAAGCCGCACAATCGGTTTCCGCCGACGGTCAGAAGGATGACGCGTACCTCGCGCTTCTGGGCGACATCTATTCCCATCTCGGCGAAACGCAAAAGGCGGTCGCGATCTTCGAGGACGCGATCCGCCGCAATCCCGACAACGACCAGTACTATTTGTCGCTGGCTCTGACCGAGCTTCGCGCCGGAAGAGCGGCCGATGCCGAAGGCACCTTGAGAAAGGGGCGGGAGCGGGTTCCCGCATCCGGAAAAATCCTCTGGGGACTCGGCGTGCTCTCCGCACTCAACGGCGATTCCGCCCGGGCCGCCGAACAACTTGGCCGGGCGGTTGATCTGCTTCCGGAGTGGGCCGGAAGCTCTTCGACGCTGGGCGTTTTTTACTATCAGACCGGGCAATACGACAAGGCCCGTGAAGTGCTCGCCCGTTTCAAGGGCAGCCACTCCGGCGGGCTCGACGTCAATCGTATCGAGCAGGCTCTGGCCAACGCGCCAGAAAGCCCGACTGCGAGCGCGCAGCCGTTGCCTCCCGCCGCGCGCCAGCAATTTCTCCAGATCGCGCTTTCGCTGGCCGATCGCACGCTATGAACTTGCCTCGCGGCACGGACCTCGCGCTGTTTATCTTGCTTGCGACCGCTCTGGCCCTTGCACTTCACACCACCAACTCGGCTGGCCAGACCGCCCCTGCCAAAAAGCCTGATCCCCCGATCAAGATCACTTTCACCGATATTCGCAAGGAGGCCGGCATCACCTTTTTGCAAGACTCGACGCAAACGGACGAGAAGCTGTACCTGGAGACGATGGGCACCGGCGTTGGCTGGCTCGACTACGACCAGGACGGCCTGATGGATCTGTATTTGGTGCAGTCCGGCCCCACCGAACTCTACAAACCCGATCATGCGATGCGCTCCGCGCTCTACCACAACAACGGCGACGGAACCTTTACCGATGTCACGGAAAAGGCCGGCGTAGCAGCCGAAAATCATTATGGCCAAGGCGTCGCGATCGCCGACTACGACAACGACGGTTATCCCGATCTTTATGTGACCGGCTACCGGCGCGCGATTCTCTATCACAACAACGGCAACGGAACGTTCACCGACGTGACGGCGAAAGCCGGAGTCGCCGACGAAGGCGGCTGGTCTACGAGCGCGGCCTGGCTTGACTACGACCACGACGGCTATCTCGACCTGGTTGTACTGAACTACATCGACTGGTCGGCCAGCAACAATCTGTGGTGCGGCGAACACCGGCCGGGCTACCGCTCCTACTGTCATCCGGGGAATTACAAAGGCCAACGCATCAAGCTCTATCACAACAATCACGACGGCACGTTCACAGACGTCAGCGAATCGAGCGGAGTCGGAAAGCCGGAAGCCAAAGGGATGGGCGTCGTGGCCGCGGACTTCAACAACGATGGCTGGACCGATATCGCCGTCGCCAACGATTCCTGGCCGAATTTTCTCTTCCTGAACAAGAAGGACGGAACGTTTCAGGACGCATCGTTCGTCTCCGGTATCGCCGCGAGCGAGGACGGACGCTACGAAGCGGGCATGGGCATTGATGCCGCCGACGTGACCGGCCACGGCTACCAGGACATCTACATCACGCATCTCGACTTCGAATTGAACCGTCTGTACACCAACAACCAAGACGGGTCCTTCACGGATTCGACGTTCAGCTCAGGCATAGGCAACAAAGCGATTCTGCTGAGCGGCGTTTCGATGAAGTTCGTCGACTACGATAACGATGGCTGGCCGGACATTCTGCAGCTGAACGGCGCGATGGTGGACAACGTTCACCTGTACCACAGCCAAGTCAGCTACAAGGAGCCGCCGCTGATGTTCCGCAATCTGGGCCGGGGACAATTCGAAAAGATCGCCGACGGCGCGCTCGGCAAGGACTTCAGCGTTCCCATTCCGGGGCGCGGACTGGCGACGGCGGACTTCAACAATGACGGCGCAATGGACATCGCCATCAACAATCGGGGCGATTATCCGATGCTGCTGCGCAACGACGGTGCTGCCGCCCATCACTGGCTGGAGATCCTTCTTATCGGGACGAAATCGAACCGCGACGGGATCGGCGCTTCGCTGAAACTGACGGCGGAAGGAGAAACGCACGTGGAGCAGGCCAAGGGCGGGATGAGTTATATGTCGGCGAGCGATCCGCGGATTCATTTTGGCTTGGGCAAGCGCCGCAACATCGAACTGCTCGAAATCACCTGGCCCAGCGGGCAAGTCGATCGATGGAAGGACGTGCCGGTGGATAAAATCATCGCGGTGAAGGAAGGCACCGGAATCGTGCCCCGGAATTTCCCAAAGGTTTCGAGCAGATGATCTTTCCGCGGCGGCGTTTTCTTGGCACTTCACTGGTTGGACTTGGCGGAACGCTGCTGGACGCGCTGGCCACGCCGTTGTGGCGCTGGAAGGGCGGAGCGATCCCCGAGGCGGCGACTCGTTCGCAGGCTACGCAGAAATCCTCCGCCAAAACGGGCGTACAGTTCGTGGATGTGGCGCGGGAGGCGGGAATCACGGCGCCGAACGTGTGGGGCGCGGTCGACCACAAGAGCTACATCATCGAAGCCAAGGGCGCAGGCCTGGCCTTTTTCGACTACGACAATGACGGCTGGCTCGACGTGTATCTGACCAACGGGACGCGGCTTGGCACGCAATGGCCGGCGGGACAAGCGCCCACCTCGCATCTCTACAAAAACAATCGCGACGGAACGTTTACCGACGTAACCGAAAAATCTGGGCTGGCGCGCACCGGATGGCAGACCGGCGTATGCATCGGCGACTACGACAACGACGGCTGGGACGATCTCTTCTGCTGCTTCTGGGGCCACAACGTTTTGTTTCACAACAACGGCGACGGAACGTTTACCGATGTGACGAAAAAAGCCGGGCTCCACAACGACGAGGTCCACTGGGGAGCCGGTTGTTCATTCCTCGACTACGACCGCGACGGCCGGCTGGACCTGTTTGTGTGCAACTACATCAAGCTCGATCCCGCGAAAATTCCCGATCCGAACGGCGCTCCGCAGTGCCAATGGAAGGGGATTCCGGTGATGTGTGGGCCGCGCGGGATGCCGGGCGACACGAACCTGCTCTATCACAACAACGGCGACGGAACGTTTACCGATGTGAGCGAGAAAGCCGGCATTCGGAAACCCGGGCCGCGCTACTCGATTACCTCGGTGTCCTACGACTTTGACAATGACGGCTGGCCGGACATCTATGTGGCGGTGGATTCGCAACCCAGCATCCTATTCAAAAACAATCACGACGGAACGTTTACCGACATTGCGGTCATCGCGGGTTGCGCTTACAGCGACAACGGGCACGAACAAGCCGGAATGGGCATCGCTGTGGCCGATTACGACTGCGACGGCTGGTTCGACATTTTCAAGACCAACTTTGCCGACGATACCTGCAACCTCTATCACAACAACGGCGACGGAACGTTCAGCGATGTGACGTTCGCTTCCGGCATCGGCATCAACAACCAGTACGTCGCCTGGGGCTGCGCGTTTGTCGACTACGACAACGACGGCTGGGCCGACCTGATACAGATCAACGGACACGTGTATCCGGAGATTGAAGGCCATTCGATCGGCCAGACCTACAAGAATCCGCGCCTGGTTTATCGCAACATGGGGAACGGGCAGTTCAAGGATGTGTCGGCGGAGATGGGTCCGGGCATCAACGAGAAGTTTTCCAGCCGGGGCGCCGCTTTTGGCGATTACAACAATGACGGAGGCGTGGACGGGCTGGTCTTGAATATGAATGATCCTCCTTCCCTGCTGCGCAACGACGGCGCCGGCGCGCAGAACTGGATCAAAGTGAAGCTTGTCGGCAGCGCCTGCAACCGAAGCGCGATTGGTGCGCGCGTACGTGTTGTGACGGGCGCGCATGCCCAGATGGACGAAGTGCATTCGGGCGGCAGCGTAATGTCGCAATCGGATTTGCGCCTGCACTTTGGCTTGGGCAAAGCCGCGGTCGCCGACCTGATCGAAGTGAAGTGGCCGACCACGCAGAAGCTCGAGCGGTTCACCAAAGTGACGGCGAATCAGCTCGTGACGATTCGTGAAGGTGCCGGAATTGTCGGCTCGTCCAAGCCCTCGAAAGCAAAGTAAGAACAACCAACAAAGAAACTTTGGCGCCCTTGGCGCTCAAGTTGCAATCATCGCATGGCGCAAAAGGCCACGCAGTTCCAGGACCGACTGTATTCCAGTGGGCGCAGCGGGCGCAGATGCCGCCGCAGGGCACATGCGCCGTCTCTCGCTGCGCTCAGCTCTTTTTCGAGGTGGTAGCGTGGAAGGCAGCCCACTGCTGCTCCACTTTTGCGCCTCCGCACTTCGGGCATTTGATCTTGTTTTTTTCGTGTTCGGCGATGCTCATGACCACGGAAAACTTTTTGTTACAGGCGTGGCAAAGGTATTCGTAGTGGGGCATGGATTCCTCCCCGCGAAACTCGCTGGTCATCGAGAATCTTAGCACTGAGTGGACGCAATCCATTCGCGAGTTTGCATCCGGATCTGGTTTGGACCGTTGGGGCGGTTGATTGCGCAGAGTTCACAACGCGCGCAGATTATCGTAGTGACTCATGCAGCTGCGCTGACTGCGGCCTTAGGAGAGCACTCGAGATGCAACTGGCACCGGCGTGGAATCGGCCGGAGCGATGATCGCGAGGCTCGCCGCAAACCTCGCCATCGGGGCGATCTGGCCCGGACTGGACCTCGATCGCAATTCCTCTCCGGCCACTGAAAGTATCAGCGGGTAGCTCCGGCAGAACGGACTTTCCGTGAAAGGAAAACCAGCGGTGCGCCAATGGCGCACGCCCACCCAAGAAGCCAGAAGCAATCCAGAAACGCCAGGAAGGCAGCTTGCTGGTGAACGATCTGCGTCAATTGCGCTTTTGCATGAAGCGCCGCGTCAGGAACCGTGAACGCTCGCGTTGCCAGGTGCCGGGAAATTGCGGCCAGCGTTTCCCGATAGGGGATCCTGAGGGGATTGGCGTGGGCCACGAGAACGGACTGGTGATACTGCGTCCGCCGCGCAAGAAACGTGGTAACGAACGCGATTCCCACACTACCTCCCTGGTTGCGGAATAGATTGGTAATGCTGGACGCCTTGTTGTTCTTGTTTTTGGGCAAGTACGAATACGCCAGCTGACTGACCGGCACGAACAATGGCGCGATGCCAAGGCCCTGCAGAGCGCGCAACAGCGCCACGTGACGGTAGTCGGTCCCAAGATCAATGCCCGCGTAACTCCACATCGCGCCCGCAAAAATCAGGTATCCGATGAAGACCAGCGGCTTGATGCCGACTTTCGGCAGAATTCGCACAATCACCGGCGCCAGCGCGACAATCACAAACGCACCGGGCCCCAGCACCAATCCCGCGTCGGTTGCCGTATATCCGTAGAGAGTTTGCAACATCTGCGGAATCAAAACGGTGGAGCCAAACAGCGCAAAACCGAAGAGAAAGTAATAGGCATTGGCGATGGCGAAATTGCGATCGGCGAGCAGCCGAATTTCCACTACCGGGTCGGGATGATTCCACTCCCATAACGCAGCCGAGACCAGAGCCACGACGGCGACGGAAAGGAAGCCCACGATGAAGTTGCTTTCGAGCCAGTCTTTGGTTTGACCGCGGTCCAAGACGACTTCCAGGCATGCGAACCCGAGCGCCACTAGAAAGATCCCCAGCCCATCGATACGCAGCCGCCCGTTTTTTCGAGCGTATTCCGCTTCCCGAGTAAACTCGGGCGGATCGGAAACCACACGGTTGGTGAGAATCAGCGACAGAATCCCGATCGGAATGTTGATGAAAAAGATCCAGCGCCAGCTCCAGTTATCCGTGATCCAACCGCCCAGCGGAGGCCCGATTACGGGCGCTGTGACGATCGCCATGCTGTAAAGCGCAAACGCGGCCGGCCGCTTTTCAGGCGGGAAGGTGTCTACCAGAATGGCTTGCTCGACCGGCGCCAAGCCGCCTCCGCCAACCCCCTGCAGAACGCGGAACAGAATCAGCAGGCCGAGCGAAGGCGCCAGACCGCACAAAAGAGAGCTTCCCGTGAACAGCACCACGCAGAGCATGTAGTAGCGCTTGCGGCCGAAAACGCGGCTCAGCCACGCGGAAAGCGGCAGCACCACCGCGTTCGAGACCAGGTAGCTCGTGAGCACCCAGGTACTCTCGTCGTAGCTGACGGCGAGCCCGCCCGCAATGTGTGGAAGCGCCACATTCGCAATCGCGGTGTCCAGAAGCTCCATGAAGGTCGCGAGGGTCACCGTAACTGCGATGACCCAGGGGTTGATAGCGCGTTCCTTGGCAGGAAGGAATGGACCGGCGGAAGCGGCGATGGTGGCCATGGGGTTGATTCATTCGGCGGTGATGCGCGGGAAGATTTCTTCGCAACCGGCTTAGCTGGCGGCGGGGACGGTGCGCTCTGGATCGAAATTGAGGTAAATGCCCAAGCGATCGGAGAGCCCGGCCTTGACCTGTCGCGTCAGGTCGTCGGCGAGAACTTCCTCGCGTCCGGCTTCGATTGCGCTCAGCGTTTGCCGCACGACGTCGGCGGGCTTGACCTTGGGAAGCGTGAGGTCCTTGGCCATGTCGGTGTCGACCGGACCCACGTGCACACCGACAACCTGCGTGCCCTGCTCGCGCAGACCGATCCTCAGCCAATTCGTCAAGGCCCAGGCGGCGGACTTGGAGGCGCTATACGTTCCCGCGCGAGGGACTGCGACCCAACTCAGGATGGAGAGAACATTGACAATCGCGCCGCCGCCGTTTTTCGCCAGGACCGGAGCAAAGGCACGACTGACCAGGAGCGGCCCGAAGTAGTTGGTCTCCATTTCCGCCCGGGCGGCTTCGACGGAGTCGGGCGCAAGGAAGCCGGTCCACAAGGCAATTCCCGCATTGTTGATCAGGAGATTGACGTCGGGGCAGTTTTGCGCCGCGGCGGCGATAGACTCGGGTTTGGTCACATCCAAGGGCACGGGCTCGACTGCTTCGAGCGTAATGGCGCCTGGATTGCGTGCCGCAGCATAGACCTTTCGTGCTCCCGCCCCGAGCAGTTCTTCAACGAACGACAAACCGATTCCGCGGTTTGCGCCGGTTACCAGTGCGACTGCGTCTCTGATCTTCATCGTCAAATCTCCCCAGGCCGGACCACGGCCGAAATTCACATAAGAGACCGTACGGTCTCTTATGGCATCTGGTATGATGCAGGACGAGACCGTTTGGTCTCATCCGAATCGACAGGAGACGGACCATGCGTAAAGGAGAGCGGACGCGGCAGGAGATCATTCGGCGAGCCGCACCGGTTTTTAACCAAAAGGGCTACGACGGCGCGGCACTATCGGACTTGATGGGGGCCACCGGGCTCGAAAAAGGCGGGATTTACCGGCACTTTGCCAGCAAGCAGGCGCTGGCTGCCGAAGCCTTCGACTACGCCTGGGCGCAAACCTTCCGAGCGCGAGTTCATGATCTGGGCGTCATAGCCAACAGCATCGATCGATTGAAGCAAATGGTCGCGAACTTCGTGGAGCGTCGCGGCACGATACCGGGTGGCTGTCCGTTATTGAACACCGCGGTTGATACCGACGACGGCAATGACGTACTTCGCGAGCGGGCCCGCAAAGCTTTAGAAGGATGGCGCAGCTACGTCGCGGGCATCGTCCAGGAAGGAATCAAGGCCCGGCAAATCCACAAGCACGCGGACCCTCGCAAGGTCGCAATGCTGCTCATCTCCTCGCTGGAGGGTGCAATTATGGTCGCCAGACTGACGCGTAGCGACGAACCTCTCGAAGTCGTTCAGCGGTATCTGGATGGCTATCTGGAAGATGCGCTGCGCGCCGAGCCACAGCAGCCGCCGCTGCGATCCTGAAAAGGTTCGGATCTCGCGTGACCAAACGACCATCGACGGCTGGTCTCGGGTGAATCGAGCGAGGATTCGCCCTGGCTCTGACTCGGATTCACAACCAATCTCTGATAGGCTCAACGAGTTCAATGAAAGCCCTTCTGCTCCGAAGCTATCGCCATCTAGAGGTTGCCGATTTGCCGACGCCTGAGGTCGGCCCGGACGAAGTGTTGGTGCGGGTGGCGGCATGCGGAATTTGTGGGAGCGATGTACATGGATATGACGGGTCGTCGGGAAGACGGATTCCTCCGCTGGTGATGGGGCATGAAGCGGCCGGCGTCGTGGAGGCGGTCGGGGCCGCCGTGAAGAGCTTTGCACGCGGAGAGCGGGTGACATTCGACTCGACCGTGTACTGCGGGGAGTGCGCGAACTGCAAGCGCGGAGACGTGAACCTCTGCGACCACCGGCAAGTACTTGGAGTTTCCTGCGGAGATTACCGGCGCGCCGGGGCGTTTGCGGAGTTTGTGGCGGTGCCGGCGCGGACGTGTTACCGGCTGCCGGAGAATTTGGAGTTTGCCGAGGCGGCGATGCTGGAAGCGGTGGCCGTGGCGATTCATGCAGTGAAGGTGGGGCAGGTTACACCGACTGACACCACGCTGGTGATCGGCGCCGGGACCATTGGGATCTTGACCCTGCAGGCGTTGCGCGCGGCAGGATGCCGACGCGTGTTTGTGACCGATGTGGATCACGAGCGGATGATGCTGGCTAAACGGCTGGGCGCAACCGAAGTCTTGCCTTCGGATAGGACGCTACAGGAAAGCATTGGAAAGCTCACGAACGGCCAAGGCGCGGATCTGTCATTGGAAGCGGTGGGGCGTAATGAGACGGTGGCGTCGGCGATTGATGCGGTGCGCAAGGGGGGCACGGTGGTGCTCGTTGGAAACATCACGCCGCAAGTTACCATTCATCTGCAAAAAGTTGTTGCGCGGCAGATCCGACTGCAGGGTTCATGCGCTTCAGCGGGCGAATATCCGCAAGCAATCGAGTGGATGGCCTCGGGTGCGATTGACGTGAAGCCGCTCATCTCGGCAGTGGCTCCACTCGAGGAGGGGGCCAGCTGGTTTCGGAGGCTGCACGCTCGGGAACCCCACCTGCTGAAAGTGGTTCTCACACCCAATTCAAAGTCATGAGCAACGAGCTTTTCGATCTCGCCGGCACAGTTGCCATTGTCACCGGAACCAGTCGCGGGCTGGGGCAGTATTTTGCACGGGCTTTGGCGAAGGCGGGAGCGGACCTGGTGCTGACGAGCCGGAAGCCCGAGGATCTGGCGGAGTTTGCGAAAGAGATTTCGGGGCTCGGGCGGCGTGCGGTCTGCCTGGAGCTGGACGTCAGAAAGCAAGAGAGCATTGAACGATTTGCGACTGCGGCCGAAGCGGCTTACGGGCGTCTGGACATTCTCGTGAACAACGCGGGATGCAATGTGCGCAAGCCGGCGCTCGAAGTGACCTGGGACGACTGGAACCTGATTCTCGATACGAATTTGCGCGGAAGCTTTTTTGTGGCGCAGGCGGTGGCGCGGCGAATGATCCCGCGCGGCTACGGCCGGATCATCAACATCGGTTCAGTGACGAGCGTGGCGGGGTACGCAGGGCTTGGTCCCTACGGAGCGAGTCGCGGCGGGATTCGGCAGCTGACCATGAGTTTGGCGGATGACTGGGGCCGGCACGGGATTACGGTGAACTGTCTGGCGCCCGGCTGGTTCCGGACGGCCCAGAACAACGTGATGTATGAAGATACGGAGTGGGTGGCGTACTTGACCGAGCGGATTCCGGTGAAGCGGCCGGGACTGCCGAACGATCTGGACGGAGCGGTGGTGTTTCTGGCGTCCGAGTCGAGCCGCTATGTGACCGGGCAGACGTTGCTGGTCGACGGCGGGATTTCGACGGGGGCCATGCGGGCGCTGCGGAGAGCCTGATAAAAAGGTGCAGCGGCAAGAGAAGTCACAAAACGACGAAAAACAGAAAGGCAAGCTCGGGAGAAAAAATGAAAAGTCCCTACAGCATCGTGTCGCTGGCGGCAGCTGTCTTCCTGGGCTGCACTTCCCTTTTCTCGGCCGCCTCGGCGGCGCCAGAGGAAAAAACGCTGCGGGTGTATTTTGTGGATGTGGAGGGAGGGCAGGCGACGCTGTTCGTGACGCCAGAAGGCGGGTCGCTGCTCGTCGACACCGGATGGCCGGGAAACAACGGGCGCGACGCGGACCGGATCGTGGCGGCGGCGAAGGATGCGGGCATCGAAAAGATTGACTACCTTTTGATCACCCATTATCACGACGACCATGTGGGCGGCGCGCCGCAGTTGGCGGCGAAGATTCCGATTGGAACTTTGATCGATCACGGCGAGAACCGGGAGGTTGGCGGCAACGCGCGAAAGCTTTACGACGCGTACAACGCGCTGCTGGCTTCGGGGAAATACAAGCACATCACGGCCAGGCCGGACGATGTGATTCCGATCGGTCCGGCCAGGGTCAGAGTGATCAGCGCCGACGGTAATGTGCTGTCGAGGTCCCTACCCGGCGGGGGACAACAGAATGGCTCTTGCGGAGATTCGGCGCCGGCCGGTGACCAGACCGAAAATCCGCGGTCTCTTGGAGTGCTGATTACTTTCGACCGGCTCAAGATCCTGGACCTCGGAGACCTGACCGCGGACAAGGAATATGCCCTGATGTGTCCCGAAAATCGCTTGGGGCACGTGGACATCTACATTGCTTCGCACCACGGTTTCAATCAAAGCGGCAGCAAAGCTCTGGTCCACGCCATCGCCCCGCGCGTGGCCATTGTCGACAACGGCGCCAAAAAGGGCGGCAGTCCACAGGCGCTCGACATCATCAAGTCGTCGCCGGGGCTCGAAGCCATGTGGCAGTTGCACTATTCAGAAGAGGGCGGCGAGGCGCACAATGCGGCGGCGGACTTCATCGCGAATCTCGAGGGCTCCGACTCCGCCAACTACCTGAAGCTGACCGCGGCAGAGGGCGGAAGATTCGAAATTTTCAATTCGCGTACCCGTAAGACCGAGGTGTATCTTGCCCGGCCCTCAGCTGGGGACTGAGTCCCTGGTGGGAGCCGGTTCGGGAATGGGGGCCATGTCGCCCAGGAGGAAGATGTAGGCGGCGATGCCGATGAGTAAGTAGGCCGAAGCGACGAGAAAAGCCCATTCAAACTCTTTTGTGGCGGCGACGACGAAGCCGGTGACGATGGGCGCGGCGATTCCCGAAAGCTGATTGCTGAGATTCATGATGCCGCCGATGGTGCCGACGCTTTCGCGCGGCGCGATCAAACCGGGCATCGACCAGCCGACGGGCGCGGCAATAGAAAGTCCGGTGATGGACAGCGCAATCCAGAAGACGGCGGATTGCGCCGAGTGCGAGTAGGCAACGCCAAAAATTCCCAAACCAAGTGAAGTGCCGCCGACGAGAATGGTTTGGCGCACGCGAGTGGCGTTCCAGCCGCGCTGAATCAAAGAATCGACCAGCCATCCGCCCACTACAAGTTCGGCCATGGTCGCAGAAAGCCAGGGCACGGCAGTGTAGAAGAAGGAACGCCGCAAATCGAGATGCTGCGCTTCCGCCAGGTAGGAAGGCAACCAGGTCAGCAACAAATAGAAAACGTAATTGTAGGAGCCGTACCCCAGCGCGAGGCCCAGCACTTTACGGCGTGTGATGAGGTAGCCCAAGGGAGCCCCGGCGGCTGCGCGAACCGGATCCTCGGGCTGTGCGCCGCCGTTGCGGATGTAGGCGCGTTCGACGTCTGAAAGTTTCCGGTCCGCGCTTGGATTGCGATAGAAGGCAAAAAAAAGAGCGAGATAGACGACGCTAATCGCTCCGGTGAGGGCAAAGTTGGCGCGCCAGCCAAAATACAACAAGACCAGGCCAAGCAAAGGGATGCCGATGGCGGAAGAAAACTTGGCCATGGAGTCGAATGTGGCGGTGGCCAGGCTGCGCTCGTCTTTGGGAAACCAGTAGGCAGTGGCCTTTGCGGTGCCGGGAAAAGTGGGTGCTTCGCCGATACCGAGCAATATCCGCGCGCCGAACAGGCTCGCTATGCCGACCGAAGAGGCGGCAGCGAACGAAGCCAGCGTCCAGATGAAGGTGCTGACCATGCCGACCCGGCGCACACCGAAGCGATCGAGAAGCAGCCCTGAGGGGAGCTGCAGCAGCATGTACGGCCAGTTGTAGGCGCTCGATAGGAATCCGAAGGTCACGGCGGAAATACCGAAGGCCCTGTAGAGCGCGTCTTTCGAAACGGAAAGATTGACGCGGTCGAAGTAGCTGACCAGGATGCCGAAGCCGAGCAGCACGGCGATGCCCCAGCGGCGGCGCGGGATGGGGCCGGTGGCGGCGGTTTTTGGCGTGGAATTGACGGCGGCCAAGACCGTGACAGCTTAATGCAAGCCGGTTGGCGGGACCAAGCGTGGCCCGGGCAGCGATCTGCGGCCGAACCTGAAAAACCGCGCACTTTCTTGCTCATGGATTGTGAGCACGACTCTTCCCGAGAGTTGGACAAACCTGAATCCCGAAAGGAAAGGTACGCGGGCCCACGCTATGGGTGGAGATGAGCGGCGTAGCCTCCGCCGGGAGCTAGATGGACTTTGAGTTTGGAGGACCGGGTGACTTGGGATGTGGTCTTTTTGTAGTCGCTGGCCATGCGATCGGCGTTAATCCCGTCCTGGTAGGCGTCCAAGGTGAGGTTGCCGGCGGGCAGAAAGCTCAAATCGATTTCGATGTCGCGAGCGGACCAATTGGTCATGGCGCCGACGTACCAGTCCTGTCCGTTGCGACGCGCAACCACCACATACTCGGAAATTCTTCCGTCGAGGGGAATCGTTTCGTCCCAGATCGTCGGAACGGCTCGCAGAAATTCCAGGGATTCGGGTTCGCGTTCGTAGTTGGAAGGGCTATCGGAGAGCATTTCGAGCGGGCTTTCGTAAACCACATACATGGCCAGTTGCTGGCAGCGGGTGCCGAGCGCCATGGGCCGCCTCATGATCGGCGCAAACATGTCCTTTTGCGCGTTGAGCATGGCGCCCGGTGTGTAGTCCATGGGACCAAGGAACATGCGAGTGAATGGCAGCGTGACGTTGTGCGGCGGATCGGTCTCGGCGGACCACTTGCTCCACTCCATGCCGCGAACCCCTTCGGAGCTGATGAGATTCGGCCAGGTGCGGGTGAGCGAGGCGGGGCGCTGGGCGCCGTGGAAGTCCACCAGCATTTTGCGCTTGGCGCATTCGCGGCTCACCTTGACGTAGTAGTCCATCAGACGCTGGTCGTTGCGCTGCATGAAGTCGACTTTGATTCCCTTCACTCCCCATTTGGCGTACTGATCGAGCGCGGGAATGAGCTGATCATCCAGACTCTTCCAGACCACCCACAGGATGACGCCGACATTTTTCTGTTTGGCGTAGGCGGTGAGCTCCTCCATGTTGATTTCCGGAACGACTTCCATGACGTTGCCGAGCTTGTACCAGCCCTCGTCGAGAATGATGTAGTCGAGACGGTTTTTGCCGGCGAAGTCCACGAAGTACTTGTAGGTTTGCGTGTTGATGCCGGCCCTGAAGTCGACGCCGTAGATGTTGTTGAAGTTCCACCAGTCCCAAGCGACTTTGCCGGGCTTGATCCACGAAGTGTCGGTGATCTCTGAAGGCTTTTCGAGAAGCCAGATGAGCTGGTTGGCTATGAGGTCTTGGTCATGCTCGGCGATGCCGAGGACACGCCAAGGGAAGCTGCGCGTGCCGTGCGTCACGGCGATGTAGTCGGCGGCTTCGACGACTTTGTAGTCGCGATCGCGTTCGAGGGCTTCTTTGAGCGGATAGTGTTCGAAGGCGGAGGACAGGGCGTTGCCGCCGGTGCCGCGGAGCCATAGGCCGGGATAATGCTCCACGTCGGATTCCGCGATAGCGATTTTGACGCCGTCGGCGTCAACGACGGCGGGAAGCGTGGCAAAGCTGGTGGCCGGAATCTCCTTGAGCCCACGCGGAAGATACTTGCGTTCGTTGTGGGAGAACATGGATTCTTCTTCGGGGTAGAACACGGTGAAGTCAGAAGCGAAGCGGAAGGTGGAGTCTTCGCTGAAAACCTTTACATTTTCGCCACCGAGAGCGGTTTCGAATCGGTAGGCGACGCCCTCCGGGTAGGCGCGGAACACCACCGCGTAGCCCTCGAAGTCGAGGCGCAGCTCGTTGTAGTGCTCGCGGACTTTGGCAAATTTCTGGCGGACGGCGGGCTCGAGCATTTTGTCAACGGAGCCCTTCTTGCTCGATTGGAGCACCGGATGTTCGCCGAGCGTCCTGCCGCCGATGTTCATAGCCAGCGAGGAGTCCTGGACGAGAGGTTTGTTGTTCAGCAAGACGTCGTAGCTGATGCGGTTAGCCAGCCGGATCCGGACTTCGATGCGCTCGTCGGGCGAGCGCAGGGTGAAGTTGGAATCAGCGGCGCACAAAGGGAACGCGCAGCCGATGGCCACCACCGCGAAACACAATGCGGCGCAGATAAGAGGGAAAGCTCTGTTCATCGAATTCTCCCGTTTCAGACTTGCCATGGTTCCGTTGTACGGGCGCCGCCTTTGGCAGCCGTACAAAATCGCCCTGTGCTTTATTCGCGAGTCGGGGATGACTCCTTCTTCTTCAGAATGGTGACAAACTGGCGGAGCTCGCGGCGCTCCTTCTCAAGAGCGGCGTCCTCCGAGCGCTTGAGTTCGTCGCAGGTCTTCATTTCCTGGTCGGCCTTTGCCGCGTCCCCCGAGCGGCGATACGCGAGGCTCAACTGGTAATGCGCCCGGCTGGACCTCGGATCGACGCGGACCGCTTTCTCAAATGCCCCCAGCGCCGCGTCCTTTTCGCCCCGCGCGTTATACAACATCCCGAGTTGCAGGTAAACCTCGGCAAAATCCGGTTTTAATTCAAGCGCTCGGCGAAAGAGCCTCTCGGCATGCGCCAGCTGCGCGGCATCCTGGGTTTTACGCGCTTCTTTCCATAAGACCAGGCCGTAAAGGAAATTGGCCTGGGGATCGGCCGGCTGATCGGCGGCAAATCGGGACAAGGCCGTTTCGCTGCACGGGAGAAGGTCGGCGGCAGCTTGCTCCATTTTGCCGAGAAAGAGATAAGGGGCGGGATCGGCCGGATTGAGTTCGGAGGCGCGGCAGATTTCGAGTGCGGCTTGGTTGTACTGGCCGATGGAATAGTAGGCGGCGGCGAGGCCGGCGAGCATGCGGGGGGAGTCGGGATGCGCCTTGGCACCGGTCGAAAAAACCTGATACGCAGGCCTTCCGGCATGGTGCAGGAGGAGTTCCGATCCCCAGGCGAAATAGTTTTGCTCGCTGGGGTCGGCCTCGACGGCAGCTTCGTATTCCTTCGCGGCGCCGACGGGATCGCCATTTTTCTCCTTGGCGTCGCCCGCAAGTCGGTGGGTGTCGCCGGCACCAGCCTTCGGGCTCTTTTCAGCGGATTGGAGCGCAGCGGTCTCCTTGGCCAGGGTATCGCTGGTGCGAACGTTCGCGTCGGAGCCGTGCAGCCCCATGTTGCTGCGATCGGTGATGCCCGCGACGGTGAAATTGGGCGTGTCGGAAAACTGCACCGACAAATCGCGAGCGCCGTTCGCTTTAGGCTCGGCGGTTGGCAGAACGCGCAGGACCAGATCGAGCCGACGCCGCTCGGCGCGATCCAGGGTGAGGTCGTGCACTACATAATCGGCAAAGCCATCGGCCGCGGCGCGAAGCGCATAGCGCCCTCGACCCGGCGCGTCGAGAGTAAAGTTCCCCGCCTGATCGGCCGTGGCCTTGGCGACGACAACCTCTTTCTGCGCATCTGGATTTTCAGCCGCGAGCTCTAGGCTCGCTCCGGGAATCGGCGTCCCGGCCGCGCTCAAGACTTTGCCTTCAACAACCGGAACGTCCTGCTTCGCTCCGGCGCCTTGCCATGGCAAGACTTCTTGCGGAAGGAGGCTCCACACTGCCGCAACGGCAGCGGCCGTCAGTACGGACCGGCAACGGTGCTCTACATCGGAGAAAGAAAGCATTCGCGAAGCCGGAGGCGATTCTAAACCGCGCAGGTGGGCCTCGCAATGGCGCCGGCAAGCAGGCGGGATCGAATGGCGGAACGGAAAGACTAGGGCTGTGCCGGCGGTGAAACGGGTGGCTGCGATGACTCTACCATCCGAGGCTGCCTGGACACGATGTCGAGAGAGGTACCACGCGCGAGGCGAGTGTCGACTTTGATCGCGTCCGGGTCGCCGTCGTGGACAAAAGTTGCCGATTCAACGGCGGACGGAGGGAGCTCGATATCCTTGCCGGGTCCCACCAGCTTGAAGATTTGCGAATGGGCGGGAACGCTGAAGCGGATGGTGACCGGAGCTATGCGGGTCACATCGCCGGGGGTTTCGACCGTCAGCTCGCCAGTAATGTCACTATCCGAAATATTGGTGAAACTGAAGGATTGAGCCGGAGCTTGAATTTTCTGTGAAGCGTCGACGTTGAACAAGCGGAAGTCAGTGTATACGTGACGGCGATAGAAGCGCTTGCCTTTGCGTTCGACGTAAAGTTCGGCGGTTTGCGGAAGCCAAAGGTGCTGGCCGGTGGAATGGAACTGGACGGGCTTGTAATCGATCGCGAAGTGTTCGTGAGTGAGGGCAATTTGGGGCAGCGGTTTCGCGAGCTCGGACTCCAGGCGCAAGACCTGATAGTTGCCAGGGTCAACCCAGACGCGGCCCTCGAGGGGAAGGCCGGCGGTCCGCCCGCCGACCGAATAAGAGCGAATGCGAATAGGATGGTCCTCCCGCTGCGCGAAGTGGATTTGCCACGCGCTCCGACCCGCCCACTGGCCGAGCCCTTCGCAACGGAACGCAAAATCAGAAGCGAGAGCGGGATGAAAGAGCAGGGCCATGGCTGGAGAGCCGCGGGAAGCCGTTTGCGCGGGAAAGTCGTCGGTTCCGATGCGGCCATTACGGTATTCGTCGAGCAGAAAGGTGCCAAGGCTGTTCCGGCTGATCGACACCACATAGGAGAAGGAACGGGTTTCCGGCGGCTTCAGAGCGCCGTGGTGATCCACGCTGAAGTGTTCCAGCTTTTCGGTGGCGGTGAAACGCTCGAGAGTTTCGACGAACTCGGCCATGCGCTGGCCGACGCCGCGAAGAATCTCTTCGGTCGGGCAGGAGACGCCAGGCTCGGTCGGAGGGACATGCGTCTCGAGTTCGTTCGGATTCCAAAAATCGCGACCGCTTGGCGAGGATGGAGGCGGAGCGGCTCTGGGCTCAGTCACGGTGGAAGGTGTGAAGCTTTCGGCTGGCACAACGGATCGAACCGAGGGCGCCGAAGGCGCGCTTTCCGGTGACGGGGCCAACACCAGAGGCTCGGGCGCGTCTTGTACCGTGGAGCCGACCTTCGGTTTCATCGGGATGTACAGAGATTTCTGGCGAGGGCCGCCGTCAATCTTGAAGTTGACCGTGAGAACCGTATATCCGGGAGCGCCGACCACGGCGACGTACTTGCCGGAGCTCACGCCCGAAAACATGAATTCACCCGGGGCATCGGCGGACATGCCAAGCAGCTCGTTGCCTTCTTCCGGAGAGACACGAACGCTTGCGGGCCCAAGGAAAGGCGACTCATCTTCGAGCCGCAAGCAGATTTTGAGTACGGCGGCACCGGGAACGGACTTGGAATCAGGCAACGCTGTCCCCGGAGCCGTCTGCGCGGAAAGACTTGTCGTCGCAGAAAGCTGCGCGGTGAGAAGAAACCCTGCGCCGAGTCGAACCCAGTTCATTTCAGGGACCTGTACGCGTCGGCCGGAGCGGTGACGGCCGTCCATAATGCTTGGCGGTAAGTGAACTGCGGAGCGGAGAAGCTGTCAAGTTAACTTTATGTCAGGTAGGTAGGAGGGGCGAATGGCCCGACCTCGAACCGACGGCCTGGCCCGATCCTGGAGGCCCGATCCTGGAGGCCCGATCCTGGAGGAATGGTATGCTGGCCGACCTTGGGGACCAAATGACGAAGTGGCTGGTGACAGTGGTACGCATCTGGGGTTGCTTCGTACTCGCTACGAGCCCGCTCTCTGCGCAAGGCGCTCCAGGCGGCAAAGCCGTGAACCGGGTCATTCTGGATACGGATATTGGCGACGACATAGACGATGCGTTTGCACTGGCTCTGGCCCTGCGGAGCCCGGAGATCGAACTCATAGGGATCACGACGGCTTGGGGCGATACCCTCCTGCGAGCGCGCTTGGCGAACCGCCTGGTCCAAGAAGCCGGTTCGACGGCCGTTCCCGTTCTGGCAGGAGTTCGAACGACGAGCAAAACGAATTTCACGCAGGCCGATTGGGCCAAGGAGGGGGAGCCGGCTCTCGATCGCGACGCAGTGGAATTTTTATTGGCGCAGGCCAAGAAATCGCCGGGCGAGGTGACGCTGGTGGCGATTGGACCGCTGACCAATCTTGGAGCGGCGATTGACCGCGACCTACAGGGCTTTCGCAAGTTCAAACGGGTGGTGCTGATGGGCGGGTCGATTCGGCGCGGTTATGGAGATCTCGGATACGCACCGGATCGCGGACCGGAACCCGAATACAACATTGCCAGCGACGTGAAGGCTGCACAGAAGCTCTTTTCGAGCGGAGTGCCCATTTTCATGATGCCGCTCGATGCGACGCAGCTTTCGCTTGATGAAAACAAAAGAACGCTGTTGTTCAGTGCGGGTTCCAAGCTTAGCAATGCGCTGGCCACGCTCTATTTTCAATGGCTGCGCAGTACCCGGACGCCGACCCCTACGCTGTTTGACGCCATGGCGGTTGGGTTCGCGGTGGATCCCGAGCTATGTCCGGTAGCGGCGCTGCACGTCACCGTGGATGAGAGAGGAATGACCCGGCCGACGCCCGGAACGCCAAACGCATCGGCTTGCCTCGCTTCCGATTCGGAAAAGTTCTTTCACTTTCTGCTGCCGCGCCTGATGGCCGCGGGGCCACAGCGCAGCCACTGAAGTCAGTGTCGCAGGCAACCTGCCATTCCCTGTACCGCCCACCCTTCCGGTCATCGTGAGTGTTTTCGTATGGAAAACGCGATCGGCAAGCCAACGCAAAAGATGTGAATGATGATGCCAATGATCATGAACTTCAGAGAAAAGGGACTGCGATGGGCGCGGGAAAGCGGGATTACGATTCGCTGCATGAAGAAGTAGACAGCGATGCCGTAGAGTATGCCGGACAGAGCGGCAGAATCCACCAGGAAGCGGATACCGCGGCTGGCGATGTAAAACACGGTAGCGGCGCCGAACGCGATGACGAAGTGCAGCATGAGACCGAGCAAGGCGGTCGCCAAGCCGCCCCGATAGGTTTCGGGCCCCAGGACTCCGCCCGCGATGCCCTGAAGGAGACGAAGCGGCTTGGCACCCATCGTTCCATAGACGACGAGCGCGGCGGTGATGTCCATGATCCCGCAGATGGCGCCTGCAGCGACGATGGCTTTGGTTGGATTGGCCACAGAGCAACTCCGCAAGTACGGTCAACAGGTGTTTCGTTCGAGACGAATTCTAGACGGTTTAGACAAGCGCGCCAATCAGACAGGCGCTCTGCGATCCTATTGTCGGGCCTTAAGGTATGCGGCACCGTGGCGAAAAAGGCCTGCCGACGGTAGCGCTTGCGAGAACACGATGCGAATGGGAACAAAAATGGCGCTGCTGCCGGGAGTGAACGGAACGGCGACTTCGGCACGACTTCCTTCCGGATACTGATTGCGGCTGCGGAACGAAATGCCACCTTTTGAAAGGTCCTCGCAGACCGCGATCTCTTCCTGAAAGCCGCGGCGGCGGATGCAGGCGAGAACGCGAGCCTTGACGCGGGTGCGGTTGCGGCGGGGCAGCACACGCTCGTCTTCATCTAAACCAGCCGATCGAGCCACAGGTTTCGAGAGGTCCGACTGCGGTTCGACCCAGATTGCCGGTGCGTCGCAGATCTTGCAGATGCGGGCGATGGCCTTGCGGGCTTCAAAAGACTTCAGCTCGAGTTCGTTCAGATACACCACTTCGCGGCGCTGGCAAAAGCTGCATTCCATCAGCAGGCGGGCCAGGGCTTCGTCCGCTTTATGCGGCGCGGGAAACTCAATGTCCCAGAAGTCGGCGCGCGGGTCGAGGATGTGAATCGCGTAGAGGAAGCCTTCAGGTTCGCGGTCAATCTCGGCCACAATGCGGGCGCGAACGGTCTTGATGGCGTCGCCTTCGAGCCGACGGCGGAGTGTGAGTTCCTGGCCGGCCGAGAAAGCCTCCGCCAGGCGCAAAACGCCGCCATTGCGGCTGACCAGTAGCGTTTGCGCGTTCAAGCGGCACACCATGCCGGTACCGCCTACCCAAGATGCCTCGAGAGGCAGGCGGAGGGTGACACGATCGCTCTGCCGAATGGCCTCGGTGCGAATGGTGGTCATGAGAAGCGAGAAAGGCGCATAGGGTCAGTCTAGCAAGACAAAAAGCGCTCGCCGGGGCCATGGTAGCGGCTTTTGTCGCATGTACTAATAATGCGGAGCGGCCCGCCTGGTACCAAAGAAGTGTTATCTCTTAGGCAGACTTTGGGCCGAGGACAGGTCGCAATCGGGGGATTTTGCGGCACACTGGAGCCTAATCAGGGCTTAGATCCGGCATTGGAATGCAGCGCCGTGAAGAACGTTATTTCCATGGAAGAACACTTGAGCAAAACCGGCTCGCGCTCGCTTTTGGTGCGCGACCGACGCTTTGCCATCCGGCACCCTTTTGCCGCCGACGCCATCTTTCTGGACATGGAAACGGGCAGCAGCGCAGAGGGCGTGACCTCCGACCTATCCATGGGGGGATGTTTTGTGTGTACCAGCAAGCCGCTCGAGGCGGGATCGCGGCTGCGGTTGACCTTGCGGCGAAAAGAACAGCTGGTCGAGGCGCTGGCGGTGGTGCGTATCGTCAAGCCCCGCGTGGGAATGGGGCTTGAATTCCTGGATGTCGAGTCGCGGCACCAGGCCACGCTGGAGCGATGGCTTGAACAACTGCGGCGCGATCGCTAGCCGCAAGACCACTTCCGCCTGGTCCGCCCTTCCCTGCCGACTTCGCGAACTAGGAAATCACAGAATCGCAGAGCTGAGAGACGGCGCGGCGCGCCTCCAGGATCGAATAGCGGTGATCCATGGCGCCGGCGAGATCGGTGTTGGCGAAGGCGATGCGTCCGAACGGCCTCTGGCGAAGGATTTCGCGCGGGGCGGGCCGACCGTTGGAGCCGAAAAAGAAGCCGGGTTGCGGGCTCAAATAAGCGTGGCCCCAGCGATTGAGAATGATGCCCGCGATGTCGCGCTTCGCGTCGAAGCCATAGGCACGGAACATTTCGGCAAACTGCTCGCGGATCTTGCGTTCGTAGTCGCGGAACGATGTGCCGATGAGCTGCGCGCGGCCGCGATGGCCCTGTTCTTCGGTTGGAAGGCCGGGATAGGAAAACAGAATCTTCAGAGTCAAAACGATCGGTTGATCGGGACTGATGGTCGGCGATACCTCTCCCAGCAGCGCCTTGCGGCAGACTTCAAAGTAGCTTCCGACCCCGCCGCCAATCCAACGGCAGCCGGTGACTCCCAGCTTGGCCAGGAATCTCCAGTTGCGCAGAGCCACGTTCGCCATGACACATGGCGAACGGAAAAATTGCGCATAGGCCGCTTGGTGCGCCGGGGAAAGATCGCGGACCACGTGTTTGGTGGTCCAACTGCCGCCGGCCATTACGGCAGAGCGGGCGCGGACACGGAAGAGCTGGCCGTTTTGCGAGTAAACGATTTCGAGAGAATCGGCACGTTCGGCATGGCCTTCATGTGAGACGCTGCAAACGGTTGCATTGAGGCGCAGTCGGGCCCGCGATTCCGGACGATCGAGCGCCTCCCGATTCACGGGGTTGCGAGTCACCGCTGCGACCGTGGCTTCTCCGGCGATGGAGGAGGGAATGAGCGCTTTGGCCAGCAGCCGCGCGATGGTGGTGTTTCCGCCGGGAAACATTTGCACTGCCGGACCTTGCTGTTCGTAAGGGTGGAGAAGATCGGCGGCATATTCTGAGTATGCGGAAAGCGCGTCGGCGCCGAGGCCGGAGCCGCCACCGAGATCCGGCGAGAGGTAGGTGCGGATGAATTCGCGCTGGAGGCCGAAGCGCTCGGCATAGTGGTCTTCGAGGGAAACGGCGTCGAGAGCGCGGGAGACATCGTCGCCTTCATATTGCGGCGGAACGAATGAGGAGTGTTGGCGCGCGGCTCCTGAATACCAACGGAGCAACTCGGCGCGGTCGGCCGGTCCGACCGGTGCTGCCGCAAATTTCTGCCGGACGGCATCGACGACCCATTTTCCCTCCGGTTGGGTCGACGATTTGGGGAACCAAAAGCCGTACTGGCCGGAGGAGATGCCTTCGGCGTCATAGGGCGTGCGGCCGATGGCCATGGCCGGTCCTTCCCCGCCCCATTGCTGGTATTCGAGACGCGGCTGGTCGAGGCCGATGGAATCGTAGAATTCCGTGAGGAAGCTGCGCGGATATTGCACGAAGTAAATCGCCGAACCCTGATGGGCCGTGAGGCGGCGGCCGTCCACCTCGAAGTCGTTTTGCTTGGCCTCACCGCCGAAGATCGGATGATTTTCCAGTACCAGGATGCGGGCCTCCGGACCGGCTTGCCTTCGAAAAAAAAGCGCTGCGGCCAGCCCGCTGATGCCGCCGCCTACGACAACGCAGTCATAGCGTTCGCCGGTGTCGCGGATGGACGAAGGGTCAGGCGGATTTTGTGCGTCGCGGAGGCGATGGCCGGCGGCGAGGACTCCCCAGGTATTGCCGTTACTTTCGGCGTATTCGCCGACTCCGCCGTAGCCGTTCCAATCCTCGGCGGCGCCGGGCAGCGAATATCCAGGCCGATGTGCGAGAAACTCCGCGGGAGAAAGCGGCTCGAGCAGCTGGGCCCCCGAAGCGAGCAGGGTGGAGCCAAGGAAATCCCGGCGCGTGATGGAGTGGTCCATACCGAGCGGCAGGTCGCCGGGCTGGTGCGCTTTGCCGGTCATAAGCCGCACCGCTACTGCTTGGTGTCGAGCGGGCGGCGGCTCTTGTCGAAAAATTCGTTTTGCAGACGGAGGCTGTTGTCGTCGGCTTTGATGGCGCGGATGGCCTCGGCGATGGTGGAAACCCAGCGCTTCATGTCCGCTTCGCCGAGCTCCTTGCTGGCGATCGCGCCGTCGCCGGAGTAGTGTTCGGGAAAGCGGGCGTACCACCAGATGCCGGTGTAGATGGTCTCGGGCAAAGGATCGTGTTTCTGGTCGGCGCCCGACTCCTGTCCGGCACGATCGACGTGCACTAGGTCGGGGCGCGAAATCATGGTGTTCGATGTCTCCGATTGGCCTGCGTGCATGTCGAGCGGGTCCTTTTTTAGAGGGTTGTTCGGCTCCTTGTTGGCGCCATGCTGAATGTAGACGACATAGTCGCGCGGCTTTTCCAGCTGCGACTGGGCGAAAAACGGGAGCAGGCTTTCGTTGCCCCCGTGGCCGTTGACGATGATGACTTTTTTGCATCCATTGCGAGCCATTTCGTCGGTGGTTTCCTGCAATAGCTGGAGCTCGAGTTGCCGGCCGTAGGCCACGGTGCCGGGCTCGTGTTTGGCTTCGAAAATCTGGCCAAAGTAGTATTCGGGAAAAACGATGGCGTACTCCGCATCGGCGGCGTGCAAAGCGGCGTAGCGCACGTTGATGAGGTCGGTACCGAGCGGGAGATGCGGCCCGTGCTTTTCGAGAATGCCGAAGGGCAGAAGGCAAACACCCTTGGATTGCTGGATGGCGTGACGGAACTCGTCGGCGCTCAGCTCCTCCCAACGGGTCGAAAGTTTTTGCTGGGCGGAAAGCGTAGTCGCCCCTAGCAGCAGCCAGAGCAAAACCAACTGAAAGCGTCGCATGTAGATTCCCCGCGCGAAGAATCGCCGCTGCGCATTCTACAGCGGACGGATTGCCGAAAAAAAGGGGTTAAATCGTTTTTATGAAGGGAAAACCGCAGGACGGGAGGCTCGAACAGCACCAGCGGCCGAAAGAACGGTGAGCAAGACCAAGAAAGGATCGATGGGATGGCGATAACGCAACGAGGTGTGGGTGACATAGTAGATGGCCGGGTAGAACAGAGGAAAGACGATCAGCGGAAGGGTCAGCGAGTGCTTTTTGGCCACGAGCCAGCAGGTCCCGGCGATGGTTCCGGCGGTGAGCAGCAGATTGACGAGCAGGACCGTGCGCACCAGCAGCGAGTCCGTGCCCCTAAAGTCGTCATAAGGATGCTCGGTTCCGAGCCAGGTTGCGGTGATGCGGCGGCCAATCAATTTTGCGAAGAGCCCGGGTTTTTCTCGAATGAAGGAACGGGCAAGGCGCGCTTTTTCGTCGAGGTAGCGGCTTTCGCCGAGTTCGGCGTATCGTCGCGTTTCTTCGTAACGGGTGATGCGCTGGATGCCGCGCACGGCGCTGGGGTCGAAGATGTCGTTGTTGCCGATCCAGAGCTCGAAGGGGAGGCTCGAGCGGATGGGGATGAGGCGGTGGAAGTGCTGGTAGTTGCGAACGGTCCAGGGAAGGCAGCAGAGAGCGATCAAAGCGAGCGAGGCGGCCGGAGTCGTCCATGATCGCTTGCCGCGAAAGCCTCGGCGAGAAATCGCCCAAAGGAACAAGAACGGCAGAGCGATACCGAGAGTAGGGTTGGTGAGGAGCGCGAATGCCCACAAGAGTGCATAAGCGAACCACCGGGAACGTTTCGAGGATTCTGCTGCTTCGAACGTGGCCCAGACCAGGCTGGCGGCGAGCAGAACCGACAGGGACGTGTCCCAAATCCATTCGAACGGCATCAGAATCCCGGCCGGCAGAAACACCCAAATCCACGCTGAAACGGCAGCGGCAGGAATTCCCGCGGCACGACGCGCTATGGCAAAGACCGGAAAGGTGGCGGCGGCGGAGAAAACGGCGTTGAGCAATACGGCTGCGACGAAGCTGGCGAAGGTCATCGCACCGAGAAAACGAAAAATCAAAAACAACAGGAACGGGTAGACAGGCGCAAGCCAGGCGGTAGGTCCCGTGTCTTTGCGAAAGAGGTTGCCGTAGCCGTGGCCTTCGGCGAGCGACAAGGCGATGTTGCCGGTTTCCTGCTCGAAGGGCACGCTGGCGAGGACGGTGTGCGGAATCTTGCCCTGCTGGCTCCACGCAAACAGAAGACGGGCGGTTAGGGCGGCGAAGGCAATGAACCAAACACTCGTGAGGAGGAGCGGAAGGCGTTTATTTACGCCAGGACTTCTCTCTCGGCGAGCACGCCCCTATTCTCGCTCAGCTTGGCGCAGGAAAAAACGCCTTCAGCGGGAGAGCGGAGCCAGGTCGCGTTCGCGGCGGCGGCGCGCCAGGTGGTGCATGGCGATGTTCAGAAAGATGCTGCCGCAGCTGGTTTCGATGGCCAGTACCATGGCTTCGGTGTCGGCGGAGCCTTTCAGGCCTTCATCGCTGGTATGAATTTCGGGCGGAAACACCTTGAAGGTATAGCCCTGGTCGTTCAGAAGCGTAACGGAGTTGCCGATCACCATGTTGGCGAGTTCGCACACCGTTTCGCGGGCACACTGATCGTCGGCGGCTTCGCTGCCGGCGAGGATGGCGGCGACCTTGCGCGCGACCTCAGGCGCCAGGTCGAGAATGATGCGGCCTTCGATGTCGCCTTTGATGGCGATGACAGCGGCGATTCCCTTCCGGCGATAAGTGCCCTCCTCCATGGAGAGGTCGCCAATCTTGGTCGGGCCCTGCAGGGATTCGGCAAAGACGGCGTCGGCAGCGTTGATGAACGGCTGGATTAGATCCATTCTCATGAGCGGTGTTCTCCTGCCAGGGCGACGGGAGCGCCGGCGGCGGTCGGATCATCGCTCAGGACGTAGCGCAGGATCTCGTAGAGCACTTCGGGCTTGACCGGCTTTTGCACAAAGTGTTTCGCGCCCTTTTGCAGAGCCGCCAGAATGTTCTCCTGATAGCCGACCGAGGAAACCATGACAATGCGCGCCGCGGGATGCTGGCGCACGATGCGCTCGACAGCCTCGATGCCTTCCATCTGCGGCATGGTGATGTCCATCAGCACAATGTCGGGCTTGGTGCGGTTGAACTCGGCGATGGCCGTGAGCCCGTCGCCGGCTTCGCCGGCGATTTCGCCTCCGAAAAGCTGCACCATCTTGATGATGTTTTTGCGCGCGAAGACGGAGTCGTCCACGACCAGATAGCGGACGGGCTGGCTGTCTTTCCTGAGCAGTGCGGCAAACTGTGGCATGACCTTCTCCTTGTTAATTCGAGGCTTGCGAGTACAAGCCCCGAAGCCGTACATCCTTGCAACTAGATTCGTGCTACCAAATCCTTGGCTTCCCGCTCACGAACGCTGGCTCGAAGCCGGAACTTTTTCACCACTCTCCGTCTTTTCCGGGCGATCTGCTCTTTCGCGTTCGGCTCGCTCCAGCCGGTCGGAAGCGCGCTCTCCGCCGAATTGCGCCACCAGCTGCGGGCCGATGGCATCCAGGGCCAATATGCGGGACGCGTAACCCTTGACGGTCGCCGCGCGCGGCATGCCGGGAACGACGCAGGTTTCCTCGCTCTGCGCGATGGTGAACCCGCCGGCGGCTTTGATTGCGCCGAGGCCTTCGGCTCCGTCTTCTCCCATGCCGGTCATCAGGACGCCGACCGCCGTCGGACCGAATTCCTGCGCCACCGAGTGGAACAGCACGTCCACGCTCGGCCGATGGCCGTTGACCGGAGCCGCGTCGTTGAGCACAGCAACGTCGCCGCGAGGCATGCGGCGGACCATCATGTGCCGATTCCCTGGGCAAACCAGGACGCGGCCCGCAAGCAGCAGGTCCCCCGAGCGCGCCTCGTGAACATCGAGCGCGCAACACTCGTCCAGTCGGCGCGCAAACATTTCCGTAAATCCTTCCGGCATGTGCTGCACAAGAAGGATGCTCGCGGAAAATTCCGCGGGAATCCGAGAAAGCACGTACTGAAGGGCGTTCGGCCCGCCGGTGGAAACGCCGATGGCAATGATCCGGTTGGGGGGAACGGCAATGCGGGCGTTCTTCTTCACCAGCTTCGGGGGCTCTTCCAGGATGCGGTGCGCGATGGTCTTGCCGACGGTACGCTGGGCAACCTTGATTTTGTCGATGAGCTGATCGGCGACGGCGTCCAGATGGCCCGCCGACGCTTCCTTGGGCTTCGCGACGAAGTCAATGGCGCCCAAGGCCAGCGCTTTGAACGTGGAATAGGCTCCTTCCTTCGAATGCGTGCTGACCAGGATCACCGGCAAAGGAACACGCCGCATGATCATGCGCAGCGTTTCCATACCGTCCATTCTCGGCATCTCCAGGTCGAGCGTCACCACGTCCGGACGCAGCTCTTCGATCTTCTTTAGCGCGAACGCCCCGTCCATGGCGGTCCCCACGACCTCGATCTGCGGGTCGCGCGCCAGGATGTTGGGGATCAGCTTCCGCATGAGCGCGGAATCGTCCACCACCAAGACTCGGACACGTTCTTTCATGCGATGGCCCCGAGTGGGATTGCGAGGGAGAGGCGCGAAAGCACAGATGGGACGTTCAAAATCAGTACCACCGTGCCATCGCCCAAAATCGATGCGCCGCTGACCAGGTCGCTGGCCACAATGTCGCCGGGAAGCGCCTTGATGACCAGCTCCTCCTCGCCGACCAGCTGATCCACGATCAGGCCGAAACGTTTTTCGGCGGCGCCGATGACGATGACAAAATTCCTCTTGGCAGCCTTTGCCGAGTCCACGGCGTGAATGCTCTGCAGGCGGTTGAGGCGGACCAGCGTGAGCACCTGGTCGCGAAGACGCAGGACTTCGCGTTGATCCACACGGTGAATCTCCTCGCCGGAGACGCGCGTAATTTCCACCACCGAGGAGATGGGCACGGCGAACAGGCGGCCTGTGACGCGAAACAGCAGGGTCTGGATGCTGGCGAGGGTGAGCGGGGCGCGCAGCTGGATGGTGGTTCCCTTTCCGGGATGGCTGATGACGTGGACGGTGCCCTTCAGGCGGTCGAGCACGGTGCGGACTACATCCATGCCCACGCCGCGGCCGGATACTTCGGTGATTTGCGAAGCGGTGCTGAAGCCGGGCTCAAAAATCATGTTGGTCAATTCTGAGTCCAGCAGACGGGACGCATCTTCTGCCTTGATCAGGCCGCGCTCGACGGCTTGCTTGCGGATGCGATCCAAATCCACTCCGCGTCCGTCGTCGCGGACTTCGATGACCACCTGAGTGCCCTGGTGGTAGGCGTTCAGAAAAATCGTGCCGCGCGCGCCCTTGCCCGCCGCGATGCGGTCTTCGCTCGACTCGATGCCGTGGTCGACCGCATTGCGCACAATGTGCGTGAGCGGTTCGGCCAGCGCGTCGAGGATGCCCTTGTCCAGGTCCGTGTTCTGGCCCGCGATTTCAAGCGCGACGTCTTTTCCGCAGTGCTTGGCGACATCGCGCACCACGCGGGGAAAGCGGCGGAAGAGCTGCTCGACCGGCACCATGCGGATTTTCAGCACCGACTTGTGCAGCTCGTCCAGAACGCGAGCCTGGAAAGCAAGCGCGTCGGCGAACTTGGCACGCACCGGATCTTTGGCGTGAGCCCGGTCAAACTCGGTGAGCGCGCGGTTCAACATGGATTTTCCGATGATCAGCTCGCCGACCAGATTCATCACCGAATCAATGCGCGCCGCGTCGACGCGCAGCGTGCTTTCCGCAACCGCCGCGACGGCCGAACCCAAGGCGCCGGGTTTTGCGGCGCCGGCGGCGGAATCGCCGACCGCTGCGTTCACTTTGGCGGCGTGGGCATCGAGAAGATCGGCTAAAAGCTCGTGTTCGGCGGTTTTGGCGTGCGACGCGACTTCCACCACGACGTCGGAAACGATCGCCGGGATGCGGCACTTTCTTGCCAGCTGTTCTTCCGAGTGAGCGGTGGCGAGCGCCGCTTCCACGATCTCCACCGTGGCAGCGGCGGAATTGTCCTCCGGGCGGAGGGCAATCACCGTTCCTGAGCCGTGCAACACGTTGCGAATCAGCTGAAAAGCGGCGGCACGCATGCCGCTCGACTGATCGATACGCAGGGCCACGTTGAAAACGTTCTCGCCGCGGTGAATGGCTTCGGAAATCATCAGCTGCTCGTATTCGCTCCACTCGAAGCCGCCGGAAAGGACGGTGACCGAGCCGGTTACCGCCGCCGAAGAAGCCGGCGCATCGCGCAACTGCCGAATCATGGCCCGCAGGGCGTCGACAGTGGGCGGCTCTACTGCACGCTGGTAGGCCCCTAGCATGGCCTCGAAGGAATCTGCGGCCACCAGCACCACTTCGGCGAACTTCGCCCCCTGCGTCTGGCCCATCTGCGGAACCAGAATGTCTTCCAGTTCATGGGCGAGCTCGCTCAGCTTGCTGAACCCGCATGCCGCCGAGTCGCCTTTGAGCGTATGCACGACGCGGCGCACGCTGCGAATCACTTCCTCGTCCGCAGGACGAGCTTCGAGCTCCAACCCGGACTCATTCAAAGACTGGAGGAGTTCGTTGGCGCTTTCAAAGAAGAGCGCGCGAAGCTCCGTGCCACGATCCTCGGGAGAAAAGCTCAACCGGCCACCTCGAGACGTTGATAGGCGGTGCCGTTGTTTTCGTGCACCATGCGAAACTTTTGTGTCAGGCCGAAAAGACTCTCCGCGTGGCCGACAAAGAGATAGCCGCCCGGGTTCAGACAGTTGTAGAACTTGTCGATCAGCCGTTTTTGCTCGGCTTCGTCGAAATAGATCATGACGTTGCGGCAGAGAATGATGTCGTTGCGGCGCGGCAGGAATTCGGTTTTCAGGTTGTGGAAGTCGAACTGGATGAGTTCCTTCAGTTGCTGTTTCACGGCGTATTTGTCGCCGTTCTTTTCGAAGTAGCGGAGGCGGCAGGTGTAGTCGACCGGCTCCATCTGTTGTTCGCTGTAAAGGCCGTCCTGGCCGGCGCGCAAACTGGCGTAGCTGATATCCGATGCGAGAATTTCGAGCTTCCAGGGCGGCGGGATCAGGGGCTTGGGCGAGGGCATGTCAAAAGGCAGCGGATTGCGCAGGTAGTAGTAGGCCAAGGCGTCACAAATCAGGATGGCCACCGAGTACGGCTCCTGGCCCGAAGAGCAGCCGGCGCTCCAGACGCGCAGTGTCCAGTCGCGGCGTTCCTGCTTCTTCCTGAGAAGTTCTTCCAGAACCGTTTTCTGCAGCAAGTCGAGTTGCGGGCGATTTCTGAAGAAACTGGTCTCGTTGACCGTGAGATTTTCTAGCAGCAGCGCAAGCTCGGCGCGGCCTTCGCGGCTGGTAAGCAAGCGGTAATAGCTGTAGAAAGAATCGAGCTGGCAGGCTTTCAGGCGGCGCTGCAAGCGGTCCTTCAGAAAGTGCGAGCGGCGCTCATCGAAGAACATTCCGCATTCCTGATAGACCAGGGTTTGCAGCAGTTTGAGTTCCGCTTCGGTAAGTTGAATTTGTGCGGTGAGGGTTCCCATGCCAATGCGGGCAACGGCGCCGTTCCGTCAAGCTGCTATCTCAGAGCGGCGACAGGTTCCGCAGCCTCCTCCAGCTTTTTGAATTCGGGACGACGCAACAGCTTGCCGATGTCCAGCAAAATGATCAGGCGGCCCTTGAGCTTGCCGACGCCGGTGACATAGCTGGACTCACCATCGGCAAACACCGAGCCGGGCGATTCGATTTCCGAGGGCGGAATCTTAAGGACTTCCGAAGCGGAATTAACGATAAGCCCTACCAGCTTGGTCTCCAGTTCGACCACCAGGATGCGGTTTTTCTTGTCGGCGATGATTTCGACCTGGCCAAAGCGTTTGCGCAGGTCCACGACCGGGATAATCTTGCCGCGCAGGTTGATCACGCCTTCGATCGTTTCCTGGGCGTTGGGAACCGTGGTGATTTCCGGCACGCGGACGATTTCGCGTACGGAGCCGATACGGACACCGAACGTTTCCTCACCGATGCGAAAACCAACTACCTGAAGTTCTTTTTCCATCTAGAGGTCTCCGGCTGTTCAGGAACGAACCAGTTCCGCATATTCGAACTCGCGCGCGTTATCCTGCTGCCCGCCGCGACGGCCGGATGTAAAGTCCCGCTTGGCTTTGTTGTGGACGGAACGATCGAGGACGAAGCGGTCCATGCTGTCGAGCAGGTTGCGCGAGAGCTTCAGCATCTGTTCGGCAGCGGCGGACAGTTCGGTCGAACTCGACGCGGACTGCTGAACCAGCTCGCGCATCTTGTCCATCGCGCGTACGACGGCCTGTGCGCCGGACGCCTGCTCTTCGACGGCGGAGTTGATCTCCTGGGTGATCTCGGTGAGCCGGCCGGTGGCCTTGGCGATTTGCGCCGAGCCAACCGACTGTTCGTTGGTGGCGGCGCCGATTTCCTGCGAGAACTTGTAGACTTCGGTCACCACGTTGGAAATCTTGTGCAGGGCGGAGCCGAGGTCGTTGCCGAGGCTCAGGCCCTCTTCCACAATGCGCGTGCTGCGATCCATGTTCTCGACCGCTTGCTTCGCTTCGCGCTGGATGCTCTGGATGAGGTCGGCGATTTCCTTGGTGGATTGCGTGGACTTCTCCGCGAGCTTGCGCACTTCGTCGGCGACCACCGCAAAACCCAGTCCGTGTTCGCCGGCGCGCGCCGCTTCGATGGCGGCGTTCAGCGCCAGCAGGTTGGTTTGTTCCGCCAAATCGTCGATCACTTCGATGATGCGGCCGATGTCGTCCGCGCGGTGGCCGAGGACGTTGATAATCTCGGCCGACGATTGAATGGCTTTGTTGGTGCGGTTCAGGCCGTCGGTGGTCTTTTCCATGGTCTGGATTCCCACCACCACTTCCTCGCGCGAACGGTTGGCGATGTCCAGCAGGACCTTGGCGGTATCGGCGACGCGCTGAATCGAAGTGACCATCTGATCGATGGAGGCGGAGGTCTCGGCCACGCTCGAAGCCTGTACTTGGGTGTTTTTCACGACGTTCTGCACGTTGATGCTCATCTCGTGCATGGTGCTGGTGACTTCTTCGATGGCCGAAGAAGCTTGCACGCTGACCTTGGCAGATTCGTCGGCGGCACCGGCCACCTGATTCGAACCGGCGGAAACCTGTCCCGCGGAATCGCGCGTGGTGCGCACGATCTCCTGTAGGCCGTGCGACATGCGCAGGAAGGCGTTACCGAGCGTGTCGCGCTTCGAACGCGGTACGACTTCGACGGTCAGGTCGCCTTCAGCGACGGCCATGGAAACCCCGGCCATTTCCTTCAGGTAGGCAACCAGGTTGTTGAAAGTGGTGGCGAGAGCGCCGATTTCGTCGTTGCGGTGAATGTCGATGTTCTGGTTCAGATCGCCGGAGTCGCCGATTTCGCGTGCCACGGTGATCAGGTGAGTCAAAGGCTGGGTGATGGACTTGGCCGTGAGGTAGGCCACCAGCACTCCGCCGACGATCGCCAGCAGGGTCAATAGCAGACTGCTGAAAGCGCTCCAGCTGCTGGTGCGCTCGGCCGACCGGAAGATTTCTTCGGAAGCCTTTCTAATATCCGCCGCGGTCTGGTCCAGGACGGCGGAAGACTTGGTCAACCACGAAGCGGGATCCTTCTGCAGGTAGAAAATCTGGAGATCAGAAACGGTCGCGTCTCCGGAATCGACCTGGTGTCGTTTCGCCAGCAGGGGTTTCGCGAAGTTGTCGGACCAGCTCGCTTCCGTGCTCTCCACCTGAATCAGGGCCGTACGCAGCAGGTCGGTCGAAGCCTGCGCCTCGCCGCGCTTCAGCATGTCGGTCAGCTCAGTGGTTCCCCTATTGACTTTTTCCTCGTCGCGCGGGTCGCCGCTCAGCAAGAAGTTATTCAGGTTGAGACGGTTGGACATGATCTGCATCTGCACGCCCTGAATCGTCTGGACGCTTTCCAGCGCGGCCCTGGTGTCCGCCCGCGCCGACCGCCCGCGCAGAGCGGCGTAGCCGTTCACCAGGAATACGATGGCCAGGAAGGCCAGCACCAGGCCGAATCCCGCATACAGCTTCTTGCCTATACTCATTGCCAAATCCTCGCTTCCCCTCAAACGGCCCGCGCACGGGCAAAAATCCGATGGCGCTAAAACTTAATTACTGCCGTGGAAATCGAATTCGATGATTTGCGTGGTTTCTTCCGGCGCGGGAAGGAACTTCCATTCCTTCACGGCGTCCTGGCACGACTGAACCAGCAGCGGATGGCCGCCGATGACCCGCGAGCTGCGCACGTGCCCGTCCGGCGTGATGATTACTTCGATCTTGACCTTGCCGGAGACGTTCATCCGGCGCGCCAGCTCGGGATAGTTCGGCGAAGTCTTGTTCTTGATCTTGCGCTTGCCGTCGTCCGTATTCGACTGCTGCGCGGATGCTCCTAGTGCGAGTAGGGCCACAGCCGCTACCGACATTGCCAGCTGGGTCCAGCGGGATCTCATTGCGAATTCCTCCTCAGTTTCGGTACTACCCCGCAATAGGAAAGGCACGTGGCATGCCAGCGCGGACACGGTTTGTCCGGGCATTTCGCCCTTCGCTCGATCCGCACAAGCCCGCTGAAAAGATGGAACTTACGGGCGATCCGGAGTCTCGCTTTTTACCCGCAAGGAATGTGGATTTGTCTCATGCCGGCGAGTCCGCGAACGCGCGGGTCTCACGCTGAGACGCAGGACCTGTCCTTGCGGCCAGGAGCGTGGCGGGATGAGCAACCGTGTCTCGTTCTCGGATTGACTCACAATGAGATTGCCCCTTAGCGTGGAAGTGTGTGGATTTGTTCATCCTGAGACGGCATCTCCACCCTCTGGCCTTGAGACAACGGAATCGCAAATCGCCCGCTAGGCTGGCTCGAGCCACCGCCGAGTCCGTAAGGAGCCGTGCAACGTCTCCGCGAGCCGCCGATTTCATTGCACTCACCACCGAAGCGGCCAGTTTTCACGAGCTGCCTGAATTTCTGGAGAATTTTTCGAAGCGAGCCGCAGAGATTCTGTCTGCCGACTGGTGCGGCGTGGTGGTTTTTGGCGCGGGCCGTTCGAAGCTTTACAGCGCCAAGCCGGCGGTCGCTGCCGGGCTCGATGAGGGCGCGATTCTGCCGCGCTGCGCGGAGGCCCTCGACCGGAAGGCGCCGGTGATCGCGGGCGCCGGCGGTTCGGCCGCGCCGGCTGACACCAGACTTCTCGTTTATCCGGTGCGGGCCAGCAGCGGTGAAGCCCTGGCCGCCGTTTGCTTCCACGGCGCGCCGCCGGACGTCCTGCAGCACGAAGCCAAGCTGCTGCGGGCGTTGATAAGTCATGCCGCCTTGTCGCTAGAAAGCCTTCTGCGTTTCGCGCAGCTCGAGCGCTCCAAGCGCCAATGGGTGCAGGATATCGACGCCATCACCGACTACATCGTGGTTCATGACCGCTCCTGGAAAATCGTGCGCACCAACCGCTCGCTCGCCGATTGCCTTGGCCGGCCGCCGGCCGAGCTGGTCGGCGAACCGGTGAGCGGGTTGCGCCAAGTTGCCCGCGGAGAAACCGATCTTCCCTGCCCGTTTTGCTTGAATGCCGGGCTTGACCGGGAAGAACACATCGTCACTTCGGGGGAGCGGATCTATCTGGTTTCAACTTCGCGGGCCAGCGGCGCGACCGAAGACGATACCCGCACCATTCATGTGCTGAAAGACATCACCGACCGTCGCGAAGCGGAGCGCCGCTATCGCGAGCTCTACGACAGCATCCAGGAGGGCCTGTTCTTCGCCACGCCCGACGGCCGCTTCCTCGATGTGAACGACGCGATGGTCAGAATGCTGGGGTACTCCTCGCGCGAAGAGCTGCTGCGCGACGATGTGGGATCGTTCTTGTATCCGGAACTGGGCGCGCGCGCGCGCCTGCTTGCAGCCATGCGAAAGACCGGTGTCTTGCGCAATCACGAAGAAACGCTGCGCCGCAAAGACGGCAGGCTGCTGCATACGCTGCAGAACATCACGGCGGTCCGCGACGCGCACGGCAGGATCAAGCAGTTTCGCGGGCTGATGCTCGACGTCACCGAGCAAAAGATGTTCCAGGCGCAGTTGCAGCGGCAGCGGGACTTCAATCAAAAGATTCTAAACGCCACGCAAAGCATGATCATGGTGCTCGACACCGCGGGACTGATCAGCTACGCCAACCGCCGCTGCTACGAAGCGGGTTACAAACAGGACGAAATCATCGGGCGACGCCTGGTGGACCTGGTGGAGGCCGGGCAACGCCAGGAATTCGACTCGGCGCTCGAAACGACGGCCCACGGACAGCAGGTCGAAAACCTCGAATTGCGCGCCAAACGCAGCGACGGAACGCTCGGTCACTTCTCGATCAGTTTGAGCCCCATGCGCGACGAGCAGGATACGGTGAACAGCGTGGTGGTGGTGATGACCGACATCACCGACGCCGCGCTGATGCAGGCCAAACTCGCGCACTCCGAGAGAATGGCCACCATCGGCCGCCTGGTTGCGGGTGTCGCGCACGAGGTGAACAATCCACTGGCGGCCATCCTGGGCTTTACCGACCTGCTGCTAGAAAATCCCCAGGTTCCCGACAATGCCCGCGAAGACCTGCAGATCATTTTGCAGGAGACCCAGCGCACCAAGGACATCGTTCAGGACCTGCTGAGCTTCGCCCGGCAGCGGCCGGTGAAACGGGAGCTTGCTCACATCAATGCCGTTCTGCGGCAAACCACCAAGCTGCGCAGCTACGATTTCGTCAGTCATGGCGTGGAAGTCGTTGAGGATTACGAGGAAAACCTGCCTGCGGTCATGGGCGATGCCCAGCAGCTGCAGCAGGTCTTTTTGAACCTGCTGAACAACGCTTATGACGCCGCGGAAGAGTCCGGGCACCGCGGCAAGATTCACCTGCAAACGCGGCATCGCAAAGGCTGGGTCGAAGTGACCATTCGCGACAACGGAACCGGCATCAGCGATGTCGAGCGCATCTTCGACCCCTTCTACACCACGAAACAAACCGGCAAGGGCACCGGGCTCGGCCTGAGCATCTGTTACGGGATTGTGCGCGCCCACGGCGGCGAGATTCAGTGCTGGAACAACGCCGGCTCGGAAGGCAGCACGTTCTCGATCCGCGTACCCGTAGCGGCACAAAACGCTTCGGCATCGGCCAAGCAGGCGGGCAGGTAATGGGCTCATGAGACCTTCGGCAGATCCGATCCTGCTCATCGAAGACGAACCGTCGGTTACGGCGTTCGTGCGCGCGGCGCTCGAGCGCCGCGGCTACAAGGTCATTCCCGCCGCCTCCGGCGCCGAGGGACTCGCGCGCCTCGCCGAAACCAGCTTTGGCGGAGTGATTTCCGATATCCGGATGCCGGGCGCGGTCAACGGCGCCGAGGTTCACGATTGGATCCGCGCGCATCGGCCCGAACTTGGACAGCGAGTCATTCTTATCAGCGGCGACACCGCGAACGGCAAGACCCAGGCCCTTCTGGCCGGCAGCGGCATTCCGTGCATTGAAAAGCCCTTTCGCGTGCAACAACTCATTTCAGTGGTGGAGAGTACCTTCGGGAAACCATGAGCGACTCCTTAAAGGTTCGTCTGTTGGTGGTGGATGATGAACAAAGCATCCGCAAGCTGTGCATGACCATCGGCAGCTCACTCGGTTATTCCTGTGCCGAAGCGGAAAGCGCTGAAGTTGCCCTGGCGCGCGTGGAACAGGAGGCGCCGGATCTGATTCTCACCGACCTGAAGCTGCCCACGCAGTCGGGCGTCGAGCTTCTGCGCCAGGCCAAGGCGCTGTTCCCGCGAACCGAGATCGCCATCATGACCGGCCACGGTTCGATCGAGTCGGCAGTGGATGCCATGAAGCTGGGCGCTTACGATTACATCGAAAAGCCCTTTCGCGTTGAGAAAATGCGCCTTCTTCTGCAGCGAATGGCGGAAAAGGTCCGCCTGGTCAGCGAAAATGAATTCCTGCGCGAACGGGTAAACACCGAGGACAACCTGGACGGTATCGTGGGCGCGTCGGCGAACATTCAGGACGTGCTGAGAATGATTTCTCGCCTCAAGGACACGCGTACGCCGGTTCTGATTGCAGGCGAGAGCGGGACCGGGAAGGAACTGGTCGCGCGAGCGATTCATTTCCGCGGCGCCATGGCGCAAACGCCCTTTATCGCCGTGGATTGCGGCTCGTTGGTGCCGACGCTGATGGAGAGCGAACTGTTCGGCTATGAAAAGGGCGCGTTTACGGGAGCCGTAAAGTCCAAAGCCGGCCTGTTCCAGGCCGCCAACGGCGGCACCATCTTCCTTGACGAAATCGGAGAACTGCCGCTTGAAATGCAGGCCAAGCTGCTGCGCGTCTTGCAGGAGCGCGAAGTCCGCCCGGTCGGCAGCAATACATCGGTCAATGTGGACGTGCGCGTCATCGCCGCCACCAATCGCGATTTGGAGGCGGCCTACCGCGAAGGCACCTTCCGCAAGGATCTCTACTTCCGGCTGAACGTGGTGACCGTGCACCTGCCGGCTTTGCGCGAACGCCGTTCCGATATTCCGATGCTGGTTCACCACTTCCTGAACCGCTACGCGCCCGGCGCCAATTTGCAGGTTACGCCCCCGGCGATGAAAAGTTTGCTGCAATATGAGTGGCCCGGCAATGTGCGTGAACTTGAAAACTGCGTAGCGCGCGCCATAACACTCGGTGACCGCCAGGTCATTGATGTCGCCGACCTGCCTCCGGCTATCCGCAGCGAAGGCGGAGAATCGTCGCAGCGGGTCCCGGTCGAAAACAGTCCCCTTTCCACCACCGCGCTCGCGGAGATGGAGCGCATGACCATCCTCAAGGTTTTCGAGCAGGCCCATGGCGACAAAGCGCTGGCCGGACGCATGCTCGGCATTAGCCGCGCGACGCTCTATCGAAAGTTGAAGCGCTACAATATTTCGCTCCGGCCCAGCCCGGGCGAGGTCGTCTCAACGGCAAACTGATCGGACGATTCCGATCGGAAGCGTCTCGCCAACCGCCGTCGCGTGCCAAAATGCGTGAGACGGCGGGCGTGTCATGCTGAGACGCCCGACCCGAAAAGTGCCGGCGGGAACTTTTTAAGCCGTTTGTTTTGAAAGCCTTCAACTGATTCCAGTTTGCACTTCCTTTGGTTCCCTTCGTGCATATTTCTTCTCTGCTCGGTGTGTGTCCTCGAACTGTGGCGGAAGGCGTGAACGGCACGTTGCTCACAACGCTTGCGGAAACGGAACGGAGCGGCACGGCGCAGCTGGCCCGCTTTTTTCCGGACGTGCAGCCGGTCGGTCCGCCTTACTTGCTGAGGCTGCTGCGGCCGGGCTCGGTCGGCTTTCGCGAAGTAGTGGCGGTCGAGTTCAGCGGTGCGGAAAAGGCCATTTTCGCCTCAGCGCTGCCTCTCGAATTCGAGGATCGCGTCCGTCTCGAGAACGACCGAGGACATGGAGTGGAAGCGAAGGTCATCGCCGTTCAGTATCAGCAGGGAAAGACCGCAGTCGCGGTACAGATTCTCGACGCACCGTCTGCCTGGATGAAGAGGCCGTGAACAACACACTGACCACGCTGAAAACGCCGGGGGCGGTAAAGGGCGAGATCGCTCGCCAGGAGCAGTGGGAGGAGCTGCGTTCGGTCTTCCCGATCTACCTGGCACTGGCCCGCCACCTGGAGTTCGAGATTCCCTTCGGCCCGGAGCGCCGCAACCTCCCGCTTAAGGCCGACGCCGAACTCTCCGCCGAGATCCAGAGCTGGGTCAACTCCATGGACCAGCGCGTCATGGTCCATCAGCTCCGCCACCTGCTGCAGATGACCACGCTCAACGCCAGCGAAAGCGGCCTGCGCGCGCTCATACTTCGTCATCTGCGCAAGACCGCCAAGAACAATACCGACCGCGACAAAATCGACTTTCTGCTGGTCCAGTATTTTGCACTGTGCGCCCCGCCGAAGATCTATCACCAGCAAATTGAGCTGGCCGACGCCGCGCAGGTCATGCGGCCGGTTCTGGGCGAGACGGAAGCGACGCCGCTAGCTTGGTGTGAACCGCTCGAAAAAATGATCGAGGCTCTGCGCGGGTTCCGCAGCTTGCGGGACATGCTCAAGACCAACTTCATCGAGCAGGGCCGCCGCGTCAAAGAATCTGCCGGTGGCATGTTTTATGATCCCTCCGCGCTTCTGGCGTTCATCCGCTTCAATTTCCTTCTTCGCCGCACTCTGATCGAACTGATGCACGCCGATCTGATCGCGATCCGCGCCGCTCTGGTTCAACTGGAAGCCAACGGCATCCGCTTTATCGACGGGCAACAGGGCGGCTTCTCAGCGAATGAATCCACCAGCAGGCTCCGGCAGGCCGCAGAAGACTGGAAACAGCCTTTCCAGAAGGAATACACGGAGAGAACCGTCAGTCAGGCCTTCGAGAAGCTGCTCGGTCTGCGCGCCGATGTCGAACGCTCTCTCGACAAACTTCTGCCCCGCCAGACCCCGGAGCGCGCGACGGCGTCTGAAACAAGCCCGCCATCCCGCGCCGCTCAATCGGCGACACGGTCGCAGTCGAGCCATGCGCCCAAGGCTTCGTCCAAAGGGGAAAGCCAGGCGGCGCTCGATTTCGAAGGCTGCATGGAAAAGATCTGGGAACAGCTGATCGCGGCCCCGCCGTCTCGGGGCCGCTCCATGACCACGATTCGTTTGGGCTCCGCCCGTATCCTGATGTCTTCGTGGGAAGTTGCCGCGTTCGTCAGCGAAGACGGTCCGTCCGCCGAGGATCTGCGCCGCGCCGTCGTGGCCAGAGCGCTAGTAACTGCTTCGACCGAATCGGCGCGGGAGACCGGCAACGCTACGGTCCTTGATCGTGCGCTTACCGTCGCCCGGCTGGAGGTCACCCGTCTGCTCGAACGAGTCGACGCCGCCAAGCAAGCCAAGGATACCGAAGCCGCCGTCAATCTCGGCATTAGCGCCAAGCGTTTGGTTTCCGCAATCGATGAGGCGGAACAGCTTTAGAGGCGATCGTACGGTTTTCGCGTGAAAACGAATATCCGGAGCACCCTACCCTTGCCAACCAGCAGCGTACTGATTCTCACTGACAACACCGAGTTCGCGAGGCTTCTCGCCAGCTGCTGGCGGGCCGAACGCCGTTGGCCGAAGCTTACCGTCCTCGGCAGCCGCGCCGGTAAGCCGCCCGATCCGGAAGGTTACGACCTGGTGGTGATCGGTCCGGTTATGGAGGCGAACGTTTCCGGCATCCTGGCCGCGCTCCCGCCAGCTGTGGCCGTGATTTTGTGCGCCCCCTCCGACTCGCGCGAAATCCATGAGGTATGCTCGCGCTATGCAAATCTTCTCTATGTTCCTCTGCGGGATGAATGGACCGAGACCCTGGTGCTGGTTGCAGGCGAGTCGCTGCGCAGGGTAGCTGCGGTCCGCGAAGCTCGTCACGCCTTCCGGCGCCTAGCACAAGGCGAGCGCGACGCGATTCTCGGCCGCTACATGCTGGAGATGAAGCACACCGTCAACAATGCGCTGACATCGATACTTGGCAACGCCGAGCTTCTGCTGCTCGAACCCGGCCAGTTGAGCGCGCAATCGCTGCAGCAAGTAAGAACGGTTCACCAGATGAGCCTTCGCATCCACGAAGTCATGCAACGTTTCTCATCGCTGGCCAGCGAGATTCGCGACGCTGAGACTCCATCTCAGCCTGAGACGGCGGAAGCGGTTCTGGACCCGCATTCCCGCCGCTGATCCGGCCGCCCGTTCCCCTCTAACGCCATGATTCCAAGGCACTTTAGCGATTCCGACACAGCCGCGTTGCGGGCCGCAAACATGGCGACGGACGTGCACCTCCTTGCTTCGGAGAACTCCGGAGAATTCGCCCGTGCTGAAGAAAGTGCTCATCGTTGATGACTCCCCGGCGCAAGTGAAGTTGATGCAGGGCTTTCTCGAGCACGAGGGCTATCAACCGGTCGGCCTCAACGATCCGCGCCGTGTCGAGGAAACGATCAGCAGCGTGCGGCCGAGCGTGATCCTGCTCGATGTGGTGATGCCGGAGCGTAACGGCTTCCAAGTCTGCCGCGAACTCAAGGGCAGTTCGGAGTTTCAAGGCATCCCGGTCATCCTGGTCACTTCCAAAGACTCGAGCAGCGACAAGTACTGGGGAGAACAGCAAGGGGCGGACGCATACGTCACCAAGCCTTTTACCAAGGACGAATTGCTTCGCACCATTCGACGGTTTGCCTAGAGCCAACCATGACGGAAGATTTCCAACTCGCGCCGCTTCCACCCGATGCCGACACGGCAGAGATGCTCGAAGCCATCGGCCCGCTCGAAGAGCGCCCGGCCGAATCGCAATATTGCGTCTTCCGCAGCGGGCGTGAGCGCTTCTGCTTGCCGGTGCTGGACGTAGAGGAAGTCCTCGAGTGGCCGATCGTCACCAAACTTCCGCTGGGCCCGGGGTACCTGATGGGCATCTTCAACCTACGCGGCACCATCGTTCCGCTGATTGACATCGCCATCACCGAAGGCCGCCGCCCCGGCCTGCACCCGAAGCACGTCGTGGTCGCTTCCCTGCGCGGCGACGGACACCACGAAGACATTCGCATCGGCATTGCTTCGGACGAGGTGGTCGGCACGTACTCGGTCACCTCGGAAGACATGCTGCGGCAGGCGCCGGAAAACGTGCCGCACTGTGTCGGCATGCTCCGTCACGACGACCGGCTGGCACTGGTTTTGGATTTACCGCGGCTTTTGGAAAATTTCCCGGGGCCGTCCATTTGACTTTGTGAGGCTGCGCCGCTTGTGGGTGCGCCGCCCGCTGTGGGTTTTGGAGGCAGTGATGAAATCGCGATTGAGTGGCACCATTTGGATGCTGATAGCCTTTAACGCCGCGGCTTATGCGGCGGCGATCTGGCTGGCATTCAACGCGGGCAAACAAACGGCCAGCGGATCGTCCGAACTCACCGGCGTGTTCATTGCCGGGGGGGTAGCGCTGGCCTCGAGCATCATCCTGTTCTGGCGTCTCGGCGGGATCATCACGCCGGTCGAACAACTGGCCGAATTCGCCGAGCGTCTTGCCGCGGGCGATCCGCGGGCGCGCGCCGATGTACAGTCCAACGATGATTTCGGCTACATCGCGGAAAACC
>Ga0306926_10000092_pt1 | contig 68851 bp, 67 predicted proteins | sample flu12Cox44000178_FD_203759 | JGI IMG/M metagenome (GOLD analysis project Ga0306926, IMG submission 203759) | Lab enrichment of tropical soil microbial communities from Luquillo Experimental Forest, Puerto Rico - flux8day.12C.oxic.44.000.178 (v2)... | ecosystem: Environmental > Terrestrial >... | reverse complement strand
CCTTCGCCGCCTGGTCCGCCAATGCCTCCGTCGCCTTCGGCCCCTCTGCCTCCAGCCCCCGCAAACACCACCGTAGATCACGCGAAAAAGACGTACAACAGCAGTTTCGTTCGGTCTGCCGCATCGAAGTCAAAACAGTGCGTTTCCCATTCTTTCATCCGGTCAAGGCCGATCAACTCCCAGTTACAAGCCATTTATTTGCGGTTCGAGTGGTCCTTGCCTTGACGGTAGGGGACGTAGCCGCGGGTTTTTGTGCGCAATCTGTAGACGGAGGTTGTAGCGGTGATGTACAGAGTCCGATAGTCGGAATCCCCCCAATTCAGGTTTGCAGGTTGTTCCGGCATCTCAATGGTCCCGAGGTGGTGTCCTTGCCAGTCCCATACCCAAATTCCTTTCGGACCGGTGACGTAGAGATTGCCAGCCTTATCCACACGCATGCCGTCGGGTACGCCTTCGTGATGACCGCCGGCCTCCTCGCCGAAAACGCGGCCGTTGGCGAGCGAGCCGTCAGGCTTGACGTCGTAGACGCGAATATTGCGCCGCTTGCTATCGTCGACGTATAGGCGTTTACCGTCGGGAGAAAAGGCGAGCCCGTTGGGTTGCGTCAAATCTTTGGTGAGAAGGCGCACTTCGCCTGCTTCGCCTAGCCTATAGACGCCCTGAAAAGGGATCTCCTGAGTTTCGCCTTTAAGCAGATCTAGAGTGGGATCGGTGAAGTAAAGAGCGCCGTCGGGCCCAACGATCACGTCGTTCGGGCTGTTGAATTTTCTCCCCTCGAAGCGGTCGGCCAGGACGGTGTACTTTCGATCGGGTGTGACGGCAAAGATCGCGCGCAGTACGCTCGCGCAATCGATCAAGCGACCTTGACATCATAAGTGTTGCCGTCGGGATCCCCCAGCGCGATGAGGTCTTCTTTTCGGCCGTCCGAAAATAGCTTGACAATTTTGTTCTGCTCCTCGTCGCTGACGTAAAGGAACCCGCGCTCATCCCACACGGGGCCTTCAGTGAATCCGAAAGCACCTGCGAGTTTCACGAGTTGAGCGTTGCGATCCAGCAAGCGCCAGAACTTGGGCGACTCGGCTTTCAGCGCAAACTGCCGAGGTGGATTCTGAGCCCTGGCCGCTGAATGAAACTGGCCAGCCAAGAGGATCAAGAAAAACAGCAAAGAAAACCTGAAGGGAGTCGCATTCACCGTCCCCTGCTGAGTCTGGTCTTTGGGCCGCCCACGCCCACGGGAATTGCCGAGTTGATGAGAAGGTTCGCAGAGGTTCCGACGAACGATGTTCATTTCTCATTCACCTGAAAAAACAGCTTTTCTTCCGATGCGGAAAACCATTGACACAGAAGATACACTACTGTATTAAATCGTTTTAAACAAAGTAATGAATTTGCAGCATATTTGGCAGGACAAGAATAGGCCTCGACTGGTGTGCGGGTGGCTAATTCCTCGGAGGCCCTAGCATGCGTTTCTTCAGCAAGCTTGCTTGGATTGGACTCAGGATCCGCTTGTTCGGGGCCGCCGCTGTTTTTGCCAGCACTCACGGCAGTATTTCCGGGTGGTGCTCGATTCCGGCGGATCGGCGATCGTAGGCGGGACCGTGACAATTACGGAAACGCCGAGCGCGGCTTCGCAGTTACAACGGACGCGAAAGAGTTTTACGGTTTTCCGGAATTGCCTATCGGCAAATACGACGTGGAAATTGCGGCCAACTTGTTTGCGACGATGTTGGCTTGCTCCCCTTGACCATTAAGGAGGTATTCGTGGAAAAAAACGCTAGGCGAGGTTTTCTTAGCAAGATTGCGGCGATTACAGCGGTGCTGGCGGGAGCGCCGAGACTCTTTGCTCAGCAGGCCACCCCATCTGGGCCGCCCAGCGCAACTTCCAGTGGTAGCGAAATGCCGCGGCAACGCAACAGCCACGTTCAGAACAACATCTACTACTTTTCGGGAACCGGCTCCAATGACGGTTACGGCAAGGACGATCATATCCTTGTGACCGATCCTTTCGATCGCCACGTCACGCGTACGATGGACGCGCTGAAAAAGTCAGTTGAGCGCGCCGGAAGCAATATGGACAGCATCATGCATCTCGATGTTTTTCTTTGCCTGCCCCACGCCGACAGTGTACCCATGCCGACCGGCAAGGCGCGCTTCGACGCACACAAGGCGCAGTACGATGCATTGAATAAAATCTACGGAACCTATTTCACGCCGGGAAAATCACCCTCGCGCGCATGCATGGCGGTCGAATGGATTCCCGGCGATTCGCTGATCGAAATCGTCGGCAGCGCGCTGGTGGTCAATGCGCCGGCCGCAGCGACCGAAAAATAGCTCGCGCGAGAATCCGAAAGGGCACAGCATATGGGGCTGAAGTTGGACGGAAATCGGCGTTCCTTTCTTTCTGCTGTTGGCACCATGGTCAGTGGCTTCTTGGCGCCCAACACACTGAGCGCCAGCATCTTCGGGAAGAAACGCAAGCCCCCGAAGTCCGGGATCGACGGAACTCCGATTGTTCCCATCACCTCCGGCCTAGGATCGACTGGCGACATCTACGCGGAACTTGGTGTGACGCCTCTCGTCAACATCAACGGCACGGTGACGGTCATCGGCGGTTCCGTGATGAAACCGGAAGTCGTGGAACTGATTCGCAGAGGGAACGAGCATTTTGTTCTAATTGACGAACTCGAGGTGGCCGCTGGTAAATTCATCGCAAAAGTGTGCAAGTCTCCAGCAGGCTACACCGGTCTTGTAACGGCGGGCGCGGCGGCGGCTATGGTCGTTGGGTATGCTGGCATGATGACCGAGGATCTAGAACCCCGCATGCGCGACATTCCCGACGTTAGCAATTTCCCGAAAAACGAAGTCATCATCCAGAAAAGTCACAGGTATCCGTTCGACCACCAGATTCGACAAACAGGCGCGAAGCTAATCGAAGTGGAAACTCGCGAAGAAATGATTGCTGCCATTAATCCGAGGACAGTAGCAATCCATTTCACGAACATTCTATCGGACAAAGGCAAAGTCAGCGGGCCGGAGACGATCGCTATCGCCAAGGAGCACAGCCTTTACACGTTCAACGATGCCGCCGCCGACGTGCCGCCGAAAGAACGGCTTTGGGAATACCCAGCGATGGGTTGGGATATGGTTGCTTTTAGTGGTGGCAAGGATATTCGCGGGCCGCAGGCGTCTGGTGTTCTGATTGGCAAGGAAGAGTTGATTCACTACGCTTTGTTGAACATGAGCCCGCAGGAGGACCGCATCGGGCGGTGCTGCAAAGTGGGCAAAGAGACCATTCTCGGCTTGCTGAAGGCGCTGGAGATGTTCGTGAACCAAGATTTCGATGCCACACTGAAAATGTATGATGAGCGCGCACAGGTCATCAGCGATGCCGTCAGGAAATTCGGTGTCGTTGCGCTGCCGCGCCAGTTCAACCCACAGGCGCTCGGGAACGTCACGCCGCACTACAGCTGGCAAATCGATCCGACCAAGCTCAACATCACCGGCCCCGAGGTGATGCAGAGATTGGCGGATACGCGGCCGATCGGTATTGGCAGCATGGGAGCCGGAGCAAGCGGGATGCGCGGCCGCAATCCAAATGCCGCTGCTGCGGACAATTCCTTCAAGGAGAATCGGCGGCAGACACGCGACCCGCATACCTTCGGTTTCCCCGTCTGGCAGTTGAAAGAGGGAGAGGAGAAAATGATCGCGAACCGTTTGGTGGAAATCTTCAGAGCGGCGCCGAGGGCTTAGCCAGCGGGATTCTGAGCTCGGGGAAGGTCACAGCCGCGCCGGATATTTCAACCTTTGTAGCGGCCATGGCTCCATCAGTTCGGACCAAAGCAACAAAACCGCCGTGTGGCATCTCCGAGCGAAGCTACGCTCATGCATACAACGACAACATCTGCCAGTTGTTATCGGCGACACCGAGCAGCGGAACAACGGAAAGCTACACCTTATGACCGGGTAGGCAACCGCCTCTCTTCCGCAGGTGTGCCACCGTATAGCTACAACAATTCTTTTGCCGAAAATAGCTCTATCAATTTAATTGATCCAAGTGGGTTGTGTCCTGCGGACCCGTCAGGTGACAAGTCAGAGTGTCGGAACCAGCCAGGCAAACGTTTCCGGCTGGTTCCGACATCCGACTGACCAAAGGCACTTCCAGCATTTCGACGTTGACAATTTCTGGATCAAAGCGCACTGTTCCCATAGCTAGCTATGGGATGAACTGCCAGAATGATGAAACAGAAAAATGACACGTTGCAAGGTACTCTCGGGCTGCTCGTCTTGAAGACACTTTCGCGGGGTCCGATGCATGGCTGGGGGATCACACTACAAATTCAGGAGATCTCCGGCGACGTGCTACGGGTGGAAGAGGGTTCCCTGTATCCAGCGCTGCATCGCATGGAGCAGGAGGGCTGGATCTCGGCTGAGTGGGGCTTGAGCGAGAACAATCGGCGAGCACGTTATTACCGCCTCACGGCGGCCGGCCGCAAGCAACTGGCAGCGGAAGAACGGAACTGGAAACAGCTCACAGAAGCAGTGGCGCGAGTACTGGCTATCGCAGGTGGACGAGCCTGAGGGGGAACTATGGGGTTGCTTCGCAGGGTAGGTAATCTTTTCAGATATAAAAAGCTGAACGCAGAGCTGGAGGAAGAACTGCAGTACCACCTTGCTATGCGCGAGCAGTTGAATGTGAAGGAGGGGATGCCGGAAATGGAAGCGCGCAAGAATGCCAGGCGACGATTTGGAAACGCCACTCAACTGAAAGAGACGATGCGCGAGATCGATCTCTTCACTCTACCTGAGACGGGCTGGCAGGACACCAGGTTTGCCGCGCGCATGCTTATGAAGCACCCAGGATTCAGCGTGACGGCGATTCTGGTGCTTGGTCTGGGCATCGGCGTCAACACCGCTCTCTTCACAGTCTATCGGGCGTTTCTGATGCGGGGCATCGACGCGGATCATCGCAGCGAAATGGTCAACGTGGATCGCACCAATTATGCCGGCAAGTTCGACCCGATGTTCAGTTTTCTCGACTATGAGGAGTTTCGAGATCGTGTTCGTTCGTTCTCTGGCCTGATCGCAGCGACCGGGGACGAGGTTGCGCTGACTGGCGTCGACGAGGGGCCGAGCCTGGGACGCCCGATGGGCGGGGTGCTGGCACGCGTGGCGGGGTTCAACCTGCCGCGCCTGATTGGAGGCGGGGCCGAGTTTGTTACGACTTTAATTGTCTCGGACAACTACTTTTCGACTCTTGGTGTCGGCGCTCTGCGCGGACGTGTGTTTGAGGCAGATGACGCTCACGATGCGAGCGCACCGGCTGAAGTTCTGATCAGCGGGAATTACTGGCAGAGGAAGTTTCGCGAAGATCCTGCGGTCGTCGGAAAGAACGTCAAGCTGAATGGAATTGTGTTCACGATTGTTGGCATCACGCCGAAGGATTTCATGGGCACGAATATCAATGTGCCGGACTTCTGGATGCCGCTGCGTGAGCAGGTGCTACTGCATCCGGGAAGCACGTTATTGAAAGACCGCGAGGACGCCTGCTGCCGCATCTATGGCCGTCTTGCGCGTGGCGTGAGCGTAGGCGAGGCGCGGGCGGAGATGGATCTGTTAGCGGAGCAGTTGAGTGCTCAACATATGACGTATTCCGATGCAAGCAAGCCGATGTCGATCCAGATCAGCCCGGGCTCGCCGTTTGGGCGGGAGCTGGACATCAACCTAAAATTCGCGATCGTCCTGATTATGTGCGCGGTGGGGATGGTATTGCTGATCGCATGTGCCAATCTCGCGGGTCTGCAGCTAGCTCGTTCGGCGGCGCGGCGGAAAGAGATTGGAGTGCGGGCATCACTCGGCGCAAGTAGAGGCAGACTCTTCCGACAGCTACTTACCGAGTGCGCGCTGCTGGGGTTGATTGCTGGCGGAGTCTCGCTGCTTATGACTTGGGGAATTCTGCATGTGACCGTAGTAGAGATATCAGCAACACTGCCTGCGGAGTGGGGCGCGTTTGCTCTTCATGTTGCGCCCGACATGCAGATCTTTGCCTATGTTTTTGTGATTTCGCTTGTGGCCGGAGTACTTTACGGGCTTACGCCGGCGCTGGAATCGTCGAAGGCGGATTTAGTTTCGGCTCTCAAGGAGGAAAGTTCACATTTTGCCTCCCTCATCGGTAGACACAGCATGCGCGGAGTATTCATCACTATCCAGGTTGCCGTATGCCTGGTTCTGATGATCGCAGGGGGGCTGCTGATACGGAGTTCCATGCGGGTTCTGGAAATGGAAACGGGCTAACCAAGCACGTACTTTTTCTCGATCTGTATTTCCCCGATGGATTTGGATATAGCCACGAGAAGCAGGTCGCGGAGATACGTGCGCTTCGTGAGAGCCTCCGCTCGCTGCCGGGAGTGCGGAATGTGACAATCGGGAGGCCACCGGATGGCGGAGGATTCCGAAGCGCGACGGCAGCGGTGGATGGCGGGAAGTTTATCGACCAGGCGGCGCAGCGTTCCGTATTTTACACGTATATTCAGCCGGATTACTTTGAGACGCTGCGGATGCCGATGACGCTGGGTGTTGACTTCCGTGACGATCAGCAGGGAACGGAGACTGCAATCGTCAGCGAGTCCGCTGCGAAAGATTTCTGGCCGGGAAGAAACCCAGTTGGAGAGAAGCTGGTTCTGGACGGCTCAAAGCAATTTCATGCAGCCGGCGAGATAACGCCCATAGGAGCTACCTACCAGGTGATTGGGGTAGTCAGGGATACGCGCGCGATACTGCTCGACAGATCAGACGCGAGTAAGGTGTATCTCTTGCTTCCGGCAGATAGGCTTGAGGATCGACCGCTGTTGGTGCGGACCTCGGGGGACCCGAGGCTGCTGAGCGACGATATCAGCAGGCTAGTCCGCTCAGAAGATTCGAACATGGTGGTCTACTCCGAAACGTTGGACCAGAAGTTGACGGATAGCCCCCAGTTTGTAATCTCGCGATGCTCGGCGTTATTTGCATCCATTCTTGGCGCGCTGGGGTTGACGCTGGCTTCTGTTGGCATTTCTGGCGCGGTGAGCTATGCCGTGGTGAGACGCACGCGCGAGGTGGGGATTCGCATGGCGCTGGGCGCGACCAAGCGCGATGTGGTGAGGGTGATTCTGACTGAGAATGCGCGACCGGTGCTGGTGGGCTTGTTGTTCGGGTTTATCGGCGCGGCGGTCGCGGCCTATCTGTTGCGCGCAATCCTGTTCGGCGTAAGCGCTCTCGATCCGATGTCATTCCTTGGCGTCCCTGCCTTCTTCTTTACGGTCGCGATTCTGGCTGCATACGTACCGGCGAGGCAAGCGACGCGGGTTGAACCGATGGTGGCGTTGCGATACGAGTGAAAGGTGAATCTTCGCGACGTCAGGTAATCTGGCAGGGAAGTCCCGCTTATCGGGTTGGCCATCCCGCAGGTCTCCTTCAATTGCCTAACGATCCGCCCGATAGATACAGCTCGGCATTTGGCCGCTACCAAATCACTAACACGACAGCCTCTTGAGCTGCGCGGGTCGCAGCACGGTTTTCTTTGGCTACAATGCATATGGGTTCTGCTGGGTTGCGAACTGTAGACAGTAAGTAAGGCGAAGATAAGGCGAATCTGATATGCTTCAGCAATGGCGCGGCGACCGCAAGTCCTAAGAAACGACGCGATGACACGAGGGCAACTGAGAGAATTTGAACGCCAGCTCTCGTTTTTGAGTCCGTTCATCGTTCGGGAGAAATATAAAATCATCGTAGATAAATGTCGGTTTCTAGAACTGCCCACGCCCCGGCTCGTTCAGGAATTCGTAGCGACTTGGCGCGTATTGTGGAAGTGGAGGAAGTAAATGCAATCCGGCGACCTGCAAGGCGTTCGCGGAGAATTCATGATTAGATAATTTCCGAATGTCGGCATTCTTCGCTTCCAGAAACCCATTCAGTTTTGATTGAACCATGGGAATGGTGAGAACAAGGAGAGAATTTCTACAGGACTATCTGGGGAAGAGGACTCAAATGCCGGCATCTTCGTCAGACCCCTCCTCCTGCTAGGAGATAGAACGAAGGTCTAACTGAAAGCTGCAGGGTGTGCCCAATTTCTTGTCTCACTACAGGGTTGCTCGATCAATATGTAGGTAAATGTTGAGAAGTAAAGACGGGCTCGTACTTGATCCGGCTCATAACCCGAAGGTTGTCAGTTCAAATCTGACCCCCGCGACCATCTAAAGATTCCTTAGGGCGGCACCAGGCCGCCCTTCGTATTTTCCGAGCAAATCCAATCACTCTCCGCCTACAGGCCGGGAGCCGACTCTGGATGTCGGCTCCCTTTTTCGGGCGACGCTCAATCACCGACGGGCGACTGCGACCGCAGCTGGGTGGTGGGCTGTGGAGCTTTGCAGCCCCGCCGGATCTTTCTAGAGCGAAGCCTTAGGGCTGGGCAGACGCGCGGAATCCGTGGCCCTCCGCTTCGTCTCTGCCACCGCGAGCGCAACTCCGCCGATACCGAACATCAGCAGCGGCAACGCCAAGTCTCCCTTGGCTTCGCTTTGCGCCTTCACGGCCGCCGCTTGCACAACCACCGGCTGCCCTGTTGCCGGCGCAGAAGAAACCGCGGTTGAGTTTACGTTCGCCGGGGCCACGATGGGTTCGGTTGTGCCCGGCCGATCCGGGAATTCCGTGTTTGTAATTTCCTGGGCAGGCGCTGCGCTCGCGAGCAACAGAGCCGCGCCGAATCCGATCATCGCCACCTGCATCCGAATCATGTTTCGCATTTTCATTCGACCACGCCTTCTGAATTAATCCGCTCGACGCAAGGAACAAAGGCACCCATCGTGCCAAACCCGAAAGAGCAGAGGGGTGATGTCAGTTCACTCGATCTAAAGGAGTTAGCCAAACGCAGAAGAGCCGCCATCAGTCGTTGTAGGCGACCCGTCTATCCGTTTGGATAATGGGAAGGTTCGCAAAGCGAGCGCTGAGCTCGCCGTTACTGCTTCTCCTTCTTCTCCGTTTGCCAGAAGTTCAGTAATTGCAAGAAATTGCTCAATTTGCCTTCGGCGGTTCGAGTTCAGAATCGGTTATTCGACCCGTTTCGCGTCCCAAACCAATTGGATAGTGCCTCTATCCGTTTAGATAGGCTCCCTCCAGGACGGGACACCTTCTCCTAGTCTGCGCACAGAGGTTGGCGTTAGAATGTCGCTCTCGCAATGGGCTTTCCTCCCAAGCCGTAAGCCCCGAGGCCGGATGTGTCTGCAAAACTTGTAGTTGCCAGCGGTCCTCTGCGAAAGTCTGGGTTTCATTTGGATGCGTCGCCGCTGACGATAGGCCGCGACGCAGGGAATGTCATCCACCTGGACGACGGCTACGTTGCGGAGCGCCACTGTTCGATTCAATTGAGCGGTGATGGTCGGGCGATCCTGACCGATCTCGCCAGTCGTTCCGGAACGTTCGTCAACGGCATTCCTGTGACCGAGCGCGAGCTTAAACCTGGCGACGAGATCGCCGTGGGCGAGACGGTGTTTCTCTTTGAGCAGGAGTACTCGCAAAGCGAACAGGGGAAACAGCGGCCGCTAGACCTTTCCGATCAGGAGTCTTTGAACGTGCGTGCTCTGGATTCGGACTCCGGGGAAGTGCTCGCGCTCTCTCCGGAATCCTTGGCGTCGCTGCCACGCGACGCTCGCCTGGATCGAAATCTTCGCGCTCTCTCCCGGCTTTGCAGAGGACTCGTTTGCCTGAGCGACGAGGAGTCTCTGCCGTGGCAATTGCTCAGCATGACTTTCGACATGATCCCGGCCACGCGCGGCGCGATTCTCCTTTTGGAGGAAGCATCGAGGGATGTGCGCTCGCAGGTCGCGTGGGACCGAGGAAGCGGCCCAGATCAGCCGGTCCACGTAAACCGCGCGATCGTGCTCCGCGTTATCGCAGAGGGTGTTTCGCTGATGGGCGATCTGATGACCCACGGCACAGGCAATGCGACTGAGTCGCGCCGGTCCGTTCTTTGCGCTCCGCTGGTATCCGATGAAAAGCCAATTGGTGTGATCTATCTCGAATCCAGCGGAGCCGGGACCGCACTGAGCGAGGACGACCTGCGCCTGCTTACCGCCATCGCCGGACTCGGGGCTGTCGCGATCGAGAATGCGCGTCAGTTCGATCGATTGGACAGCGAGAACCGGCGGCTGCGCGCGGAAGCGATTCTCACCCACGACATGGTCGGCCGCAGCGCGCGCATGCGCGAGGTTTATCAGTTTATCGAGCGCGTCGCCCCGACGGATTCCACCGTGCTGATTTATGGCGAGAGCGGCACGGGCAAGGAACTAGTCGCGAACGCGATTCACAAAAACAGTGCGCGCCGAGACCAGCCGTTCGTTGCGCTCAACTGCGCGGCCATCACGGAAACATTGCTTGAGAGCGAACTTTTCGGTCACGAAAAAGGCGCGTTCACCAGTGCCGTCAGCCAGAAGAAGGGATTCCTTGAGGTCGCCGAGGGCGGGACGATTTTCTTAGACGAAATTGGCGAGCTCTCTCTCGTACTGCAGGCGAAGTTGTTGCGCGTTCTCCAGGAGCGTGAATTTGTCCGTGTCGGCGGCACGCGTCCCATCAAAATTAACGTACGTTTTCTGGCGGCTACTAACAAAGACTTGCAAAAGCTGTCGCGCGAAGAAAAGTTCCGAGCGGACCTGTTTCACCGGCTCAACGTCATTTCCATAACTCTGCCTCCATTGCGTGCACACCGCGAGGATATACCCGCACTGGCTGAATACTTTGCCGCGCGCCATGCCAGAAACTGCAGCCGTGCGATTGCCGGCATTACCCAGGAGGCGCTTGCCTGCCTGGCCCAATACGACTGGCCCGGCAATATCCGCGAACTGGAGAATGCGCTCGAACGCGCCGTGGTTATTGGCGTTTCAGATTATATTCAGGCAGACGACTTACCGGAAAGCATTGCCGAAAGCGCGAAGAGCGAAGCCGCGGCGCCCGCCAAATATCACCACGCCATTCGCGGACTTAAAAAGCAACTGATCCTGGGCGCTCTCGATCAGTGCGCCGGGAACGTCACGGAAGCCGCCAAGCTTCTGGGCGTTCACGCTAACTACCTGCACCGGCTCATGAGTAATCTCGCCCTGCGCGCAGCGGTCAAAAAGCCAGCCGCGGAATAGGCATCACTAATCTTTCTGCCCCACTTGCATGTTCATCGTTTCCCGACAACTTCGTAATGAGCTCATTTCGCATCAAACCGCTTCAGATATTGTCTGCGATCTTCCGGAATAATCGCAGTTTCATGGCCGGGCCGGTAAAGTTGCGGAGCGCGTCGAATATGCCTAAGTGTGCCCTCGCCGCGAACTTTTTCTTGGGTGTAGGGAACACTCATTACAGTCATTTTCTGCGATTCCCTTGGGCACTTTGCTCAATGCTGGTAACAGCTCGGGCCTGGGATGCGATTCGTAACTGTCAACGTGTTCAGTTTTTGTCCAGCCATGCCAGACGCGGGCGATCATTCGGTACCGGTCCGCCGATCTGACGGCCGTCACGAACAGAACCTGCGAGCTTCGTCGGCCAGCGCTGGACTAAAGTAGATTCGCCGGGAAAATACAATCTTTCCACTAGCAATTCGACTGTTACAGGCTTGTCATGTAAGTTCTTCTTGATTTCGATAGACGGCAGGAATATGAAGTAGGTGTCCACGGCGCGTGACTTTTCGGCCCAGGGTCATGGAGGCGCGATGCATTCTTCCCGCAGAGATTTCCTGAAAATTGGAGCTGTAGGCAGCGCAGCGACTGCGGTATTTGGTTTTGACCTGAAGCCGGCGTTCGCGCAGCTGCGGCAATTGAAGATCGAACGAGCGAATGAGACGCGTTCGACGTGTCCCTATTGTTCGGTGAGCTGCGGCGTCATCATTTATACGATCGGAGACCGCGCGAAGAACGTGACGCCACAAGTGGTGCACGTAGAGGGCGATCCGGATCATCCGATCAATCGGGGAACGCTGTGCCCGAAGGGATCGTCTCTCGAACAGGACATCTTGAACGACCGGCGGCTCTTGAAACCGCAAGTGCGGCGGCCCGGCGGAACCCGGTGGGAGGACATTTCCTGGGACCAGGCTATTAACGAAATTGCGGAGAGAGTGAAAAGGACGCGCGACGAAACCTTTATTGAGACCGACGCGCAGGGTCATCGCGTAAACCGGTTGGAATCGATCGCGTTTACCGGTGGATGCACGGACACCAACGAGTTCAACTACCTGGTCGTCAAGACCATGCGCAGTCTGGGCGTGGTGCACCTAGAAAATCAGGCCAGAGTTTGACACGGCCCCACGGTCTCAAGTTTGGGACCAACGTTCGGACGCGGGGCGATGACCAACGGATGGATCGACATCAAGAATACGGACATGATGTTGATCATGGGCGGCAATCCCGCCGAGAATCATCCCTGCGGTTTTAAGTGGGTTGTAGAGGCAAAGCACACGCGCAACGCCAAATTGATTGTGGTGGATCCACGATTCACTCGCACCGCGTCGCAAGCCGATCTTTTCTGCCAAATCCGCGCCGGGACCGACATTGCTTTTCTAGGCGGCCTCATCCGCTATGCCATTGAAAACAAGCGGATTGCCAAAGATTACCTGGTCAACTACACGAACGCAGCTTTCGTGGTGAAGGACGGTTTCAAGCTGCCGGAAGATGGTCTTTACTCCGGTTTTGATGCTGCAACCCAGACCTATGACAAATCCACCTGGAATTATGAAGAGGGTGGCGACGTTAGCGGCAAGACCGCCGGCGGACCTCATCCCGTCGCGGCGAAAGTCGTACCCGCCAAGGCTGGAAAACCGCCAGATTTGCCGGAGAATGTGGCCTACGACCTGACGCTGCAACATCCGAACTGTGTCTTTCAGCTCCTTCGCAAGCAGTACTCGCGCTATACGCCGGAGATGGTGGAACGCATTACGGGAGTTCCCAACGATCAATTCCTCAAAATCGCCGACCTTTTCACTTCGGTGCGCAAAGACGGCGATATGAAGAAAGTCGCTACCATCATCTACGCCGTCGGCTGGACGCAACACACCTCCGGAACGCAGACTATTCGCGCTGCCGCAATGCTTCAGCTTTTACTGGGCGACGTCGGCCGCGCTGGCGGCGGCGTCAATGCTCTTCGTGGCCATTCGAACATTCAGGGTGCAACGGACCTCGCCGGGATATTCGAAATACTTCCCGGCTACCTGAAAGCGCCCATTCCGACGGATACCGACTTCAAAACCTATCTCGACCGCATAACCCCCAAGTCCTCGAAGCCACACATTTGGGATTCATGGAATTACTGGTCGAACACTCCCAAGTTTGCGGTCAGCTTCATGAAAGCGATGTACGGCGACGCCGCTACCAAGCAAAACGATTGGGCCTTTCACTATCTGCCCAAGGTCGATCGCAACTATTCGTGGACCTACATCTGGGATGACATGTACCGCGGCGATGTCAAAGGCCTCTTTGCATTTGGCATGAACGGCGTAGCCATAGGTCCCAATTCCCAGAAAAATATTGACGCATTGAAGAAAGCCGAGTGGCTTGTGGTGGGAGAGATTTATCCGGACGAGACCAGCGAGTTCTGGAAATCGCCGGGCATAAACGAGGAACAACAGAAGAAGATTCAGACCACGGTGTACCGGCTGCCGTGTGCGGGATTTGCGGAGAAGGACGGGGCCTTCGTGAACTCCGCGCGCTGGCTGCAGTGGAAGAACGCTGCCCTTCCTGTTCCCGGGGATGCCAAGGTCGATCAGGAGGTCCTAGCACGCATCTTCCTCAAGGTCCGCGAATTGTACCAAAAGGACGGCGGCAAGTTTCCCGACGCGATTTTTCATGCTACCTGGAGTTACACGAATCCGCTGAATCCTCCGCTGGCCGAGGTCGCCAAGGAGATCAACGGTAAAGCGCTCGCGGATTTAGAGGATCCCACCACCAAACAGCAGATCAAAGCGGGCCAGCAGCTCCCGGGTTACTCCTGGCTTAAGGATGATGGGACCACTTCGTGTGGAAACTGGCTCTACTCAGGCTCTTTCACGGAGGCCGGAAACCTGATGGCACGTCGCGGAACAGACGATCCGTCAGGCCTCGGCATCTACTCCAACTGGGCGTTTTCCTGGCCAGCCAACCGCAGGGTCATGTACAACCGTGCGTCGTGCGACCTGCAAGGGAAGCCCTGGGATCCAACACGCAAGCAAGTGTGGTGGAGCGAAGCGGCAGGCAAGTGGGTCGGCAACGACGTGCCGGACTTTAAGGCGGATTCAAAGCCAGCCGATCACATGGGACCGTTCATCATGAATCCGGAGGGCGTCGGGCGCCTTTTCGTACCCATTGGCGCTGTTGCCGACGGGCCATTCCCTGAGCACTACGAGCCAGTCGAGAGCCCCGTCGCGAATCCGCTGCATCCCGAGCAGTCTAACAATCCCATTGTCAAAAAGTTCAAAACTGAGACTGACAGGTACGGAACAGTCAAAGATTACAACGTCGTCTGCACGACGTACCGCTTGACTGAGCACTACCACTATTGGACCAAGAATAATCCGATGAACGTGCAGCTCGTGCCAGAGCCCTTCATTGAAGTTCCCGCCGAGTTGGCCAACGAGATGGGCATAAGTGGTGGCGAAGTGCTGAAAGTTAGCAGCGCTCGAGCTACTTATCAGGCGAAAGCTATGGTCACCAAGCGCATCAAGCCGATGATGATTGATGGGAAGAAGACCTACCAGATCGGCATTCCGATTCACTGGGGCTATCGCGGCATCGCGGAGGACGAAGGCAAGACTGCCAAAACCGCCGCTAATCTGCTTTCCCCGACGGTCATCGATCCCAACGCGTGGACGCCGGAATACAAGGGCTTCCTAGTGAAGGTAGAGAGAGCGTAAGCGACCATGAGCCAGGCGACGCTGCGGGTCGAAAAGATTTCAGGCCATGCGGGCACGGTCCCCGGTGAGGGGACACAGCGCCAATACACGGTTGCCAAGCTAATCGATACTACGTCTTGCATCGGCTGCAAAGCGTGCGAAGTGGCATGCGTCGAGTGGAACGATCTGCCATTTTCCCCTACCGAATTCAACAACACCTACCAGACGATGCCAGATACCCGGTGGAACTACTGGAATTTAATCCTCTTCAACGAGCACGAGCGTGAAGACGGCTCGCTGATGTGGCTGATGCGGAAAAACCAGTGCATGCACTGCGCGGAGCCGGGCTGCTTAGTGGCGTGCCCGTCGGACGGCGCGATTGTGCAGTACACCAACGGCATCGTGGACTTTCAGCAGGACAAATGCATCGGCTGCGGATATTGCATTACCGGTTGCCCGTTCAATATTCCGAAATTCAATAAAGAAACGAAGCGAGTTTACAAATGTACGCTTTGCGCTGATCGAGTGAGCCAGGGGCTTGAACCTGCGTGTATCAAGTCCTGCCCGACTGGGTGCTTGCACTTTGGCAGCAAGGACGATATGCGCTTATTGGCCGAGCGGCGCGCGGACCAGTTGCGCACTCATTGTGGTTTCTCGAATGCCGGCGTTTATGATCCGCCGGGAGTGGGCGGCACCAGCGTGATTTACGTTCTGCACGATAGCAAGCAACCGGAGATTTACGGCGGGTTGCCAAAAGATCCGCGCATTCCGCTGAGCGTTAAGCTGTGGAAAGGGCCGCTGAAGTGGCTGGGGAATCTAGCAATGGTGGGTGGCGTAATCGGCCTCTTTGTTCACTACCTGCGCTATGGCCCCAAAGAACGGGAAATGGAGTTGAAAGAACCGCATAAGGGAGCAGAGCCATGAGCGATCATCCAGCACAGGTTCTCCCTCACGGCAGAGTTCTGCGCTATCCTTTTTCGGAGCGCACCAATCATTGGATAGCTGCGCTTTCGTATATCTACTTGCTGCTGACGGGTTTGGCATTTTGGTCGCCGTGGCTGTTTTGGATCGCCCTGATACTCGGAGGCGGACAGATTTCGCGCACCTTACATCCATGGGTTGGCCTGATCTTCACGTACGCGGTGATGCGGATGTACCTCTACTGGGCACCGCAGATGCACACGACAGAAGTGGACCGGCAATGGTGGCGCTCGCTTGGGCACTATGTCCGCAATGAGGACGATCACATGCCGCCGGCGGGTCGCTACAATGCCGGGCAAAAGGCGCTCTTTTGGAGTTTCTTCTACGGGACGATTGTGCTGCTGCTGACTGGCGTCGCGCTGTGGTTTCCGGAATGGATTCCGTGGAACTTGCGCTGGCTGCGCTACATCTCAGTGTTTTTGCATCCGGTGGCGGCACTGTTCACCGTTGCGAATTTTCTGATTCACATTTACATGAGCGTATTCGCGGAGCGTGGAGCGTTTGGATCGGTGATTCGAGGCGATGTCTCGCTGGAATTCGCCAAACGTTATCATCCGGGCTGGTATGAGGAGATCGCCCGTGAATCCGCCGCGCACCGTAAATGAATTCGAATTATGATGCGCGAATCGAGCGAGCGCGCTTCCTGAAAAGCTCTTACCCCTTCGCCGCGGAAATACTCACATTCTACGAACGCATTTGCGCCGTTCAGGCCCAAATTGGAGAATCGCTGCAAGCCACTCTTCGCGGGCAAGCTGCTTCGCCCAACGAAAAACTGCGGGATCGGCTCAGCGTTGATTTGCTTCTGCCTCTGGCCACGCAACATCTGCCGGAAATCGTGCGCGCTTCACCGGCTCCGTTGAAAGAATTCATCTCGGAGTACTTACAGGGTTCCACTGAACATCGGGCTGCATCCTTGCAACAGTACGTGGATTCCGCCGGATGTGATGAATTCGTTTCGAACCGAGAGGAATTACTGGCACGAATTTTGGTCGATCCGTATGCAGAGCTGTTAGCATCGCAAATGACCGTGGTATCCACAGGCGTAGGCGGAAACTTGTGCCCGCGGTGCGACGCGCGGCCGTTCGTGGGCGTTCTACGGATCGCAGGAGATGGCGCCAAGCGATTCTTAAAATGTTCGTTTTGCGCTGGCGAATGGGAATTTCGAAGGATCTATTGCGCCTACTGCGGCGAGGCACGCGAGCAGTCATTGCCGGTATTCGTTGCGGAGCAGTTCCCTCATATCCGCGTGGAAACGTGCGACACCTGCCGCCACTGCATTCGCACGGTGGATTTGACGAAGGACGGGAATGCAGTACCGGCGCCAGACGACCTTGCCGCCATTCCTCTGGGCTTGTGGGCGGAGGAGCACGAGTACCAGAGAATTCACGGGAACTTGCTCGCTACTTGATGGCTGTTTTGCATTCGACGTCCCTAGTGCTCCTATCGAACTAAGCATTACCCAAAAGCATTGCGCAGACATTTCCTGTCTTGCAGTATCATGCCGAGCCGATCGCAGTTGTGCCTGCACCGGGCCACACCTCCGCTCCCAGCCGCAGGGAAATCCCAGGTAAGTGGCTATGCCTCATTGCCGGCCACGCCAAGCGTGACTTACCTATTGCACGGTAACTTTGATCGTGGTCGTGTGCCAGCGTGGTTGAAGCAGAAGACCTTCCAGCTGGACCCCCGAAAGAAACCCGTGCTAATTCTTCCTCGCTCCTCGTGATACGATGCAACGTTTTGTAATTGGTGTGTGGAGGTGCCTGTGCGCCGCGAGTACTTCGTGTTTCTCGCCCTCGTGTCTTTTTCCGTCGCAACCGCGTTCAGTGCCAATGCGCAACAAATCGAACCCAAAACCTATGGTGGGATGAAGTGGCGTCTGGTTGGCCCCTTTCGTGGTGGACGCGTTCTTACGGTGGCGGGCTTGCCCAGCGAGCCGAATACGTATTATTTCGGAGCTGTGGCTGGCGGTGTGTGGAAAACCACGGACGGCGGCAATACCTGGGATCCCCTTTTCGATAAGCAAGGCATTTCTTCGATCGGCAGCATCGCCATTTCTGACTCCGATCCCAATGTCGTTTTTGCGGGGTCTGGCGAGGCCTGTATTCGCGGCAATATTTCGTTTGGCGATGGCGTGTACAAATCGATGGATCAGGGAAAGACCTGGACCAACGTTGGGCTGAAAGACACCCGCCACATCGGCGCAGTCATCATTCATCCCGCAAATCCCGATGTTGTGTTCATCGCGGCCCTCGGCCACGCTTACGGCCCGAACACGGAGCGCGGCGTCTTCCGCACCCGCGACAGCGGCAAGACTTGGGAAAAGGTTCTATACATCGACGATCACACCGGTGCGATTGACGTGGTCTTCGATCCCCACAATCCCCACATTCTTTTTGCCGCGATGTGGGAAGGCTCGCGCACGCCGTGGTCGCTCAACAGCGGCGGCGATAAGAGTGGTCTCTACCGTTCTGGCGACGATGGCTCAACATGGAAGCGCATCGAAGGCAATGGCATTCCGGAAGGGCCGCTCGGCCGGATTAGCGTGGCTGTTTCTGGAGCCGACTCGAATATTGTTTATGCTCTCATCGAAGCTAAGAAAGGCGGGCTCTACCGTAGCAACGACGGCGGCACGAATTGGACGCTGGTCAGCGACGATCACCGCTTCCGCCAGCGCGCCTGGTATTTCACGCACGTCTGGGCCGATCCCCAAAACGCGGGCGGCGTGTACATCGCCAACACGGGCCTGTATCGTTCGGTTGACGGCGGCAAGTCCTGGGAACGAATCAACGCTCCGCACGGGGATCATCACGCTCTGTGGATCGATCCTAACAATCCTAGTCGCATGATAAACGGCAACGATGGCGGTGCCACCATCAGCGTGGATGGCGGAAAAAACTGGACCACACTACTGAATCAGCCTACCGCTCAGTTTTACCATATCGTAGCTGACAACGATTTTCTCTACCGCGTCTATGGCTCGCAACAGGACAACACTTCCATCGGCATTCGCACGCGGAGCGACCACGGGGCAATTGTTCAGGGCGATTGGGATGCCGTGGGAGGCGGCGAAAGCGGCTACATCACGGTGGATCCGAGCGACTCGAACATCGTGTACGCAGATGACGAAGGCCCATTTCTAACGCGGTTCGACCGCACGACCGGGCAAGCGCAGAGTATTCAGCAATGGCCGGAAGACATCAGCGGCCATCCTGCTTCCAGCCAGAAATACAGGTACACATGGACCATGCCACTTATCGTTTCTTCTCACAACCCGGGTGTCATTTATCACGCCTCGCAGTACGTTTTTCGTTCGAACGACGCTGGAAACTCCTGGACGGAAATCAGCCCGGACCTCACGCGAAACGATAAAACCAAGCAGGCTGATTCCGGAGGGCCCATCACTAAAGACCAGTACAGCGTCGAATACTACGACGTGGTGTTCGCGCTTGCGGAGTCGCCGAAGCAGGATGGTGTATTGTGGGCCGGCACGGATGACGGTCTGGTGCACGTGACGCACGACGGCGGGAAGACCTGGGAGAAAGTCACTCCGAAAGAAACACCCGAATGGGCGATGATCAGCTTAATTGAAGCCTCACCGTTCGATGCGGGAACAGCTTATGCCGCCGTGGACGCGCACAAACTCGACAATTTCAAGCCTTACATTTTCAAGACCAGCGACTTTGGCAAGACCTGGACCAAGATTGTAGGCGGTTTGCCGGACAATTCCTACGTTCACGCGGTGCGCGAAGATCCAAAACGTAAGGGGCTCCTCTACGCCGGCACGGAGACGGGCATTTGGGTTTCATTTAACGACGGTGCGAACTGGCTGCCGCTCCAGCTCAATCTCCCGCCGTCTCCGGTTCACGATCTGATCGTTCACAACGACGATTTGATCGTAGCCACGCACGGCCGTTCATTCTGGGTTCTCGATGATCTCTCCCCGCTGCACCAGATAAACGCGGGGGTCGCGACTGAACCCGCTCATCTCTTCACGCCGTCAATAGCGGTGCGCACACGAATCGGCCACATCAATCCGCGTCGCTATCCCGTCGGTGAAAATCCCCCGGAAGGCGCCATCCTGTACTACTGGGTCAAGGAAGCTCCAAAGGAGCCAGCCAAACTCGAGTTGCTCGATGGGCAGGGAAAAGTCATCCGCACGTTCACCAGCGAGCAGAAGAAAAACGAAAACGCGCCCGAGGAATGGCAGCGCGAAGCGGAGCCCGACCACATTCCGGCGGCTGCCGGGCTCAACCGCTTTGCTTGGAATCTTCGGTACGAACCGCCGGTGAAAATTCCTGGGGCGATCTACGATGGCAACTTCGGCCCGGCTCCGCCGCTGGCTCTGCCTGGGAAGTATTCTGTTCGATTGACGGTTGGTGGAAAGAGTTACATGGAACCGCTCGAAATCCGCATGGACCCACGCGTGAAAACCTCCTTAGCCGATTTGCAGAAGCAGTTCGACCTGCTGCTCAAGCTACGCGACCGCCAAGACGAGCTGAACAAGGCCATCCTTGGCATTCGTGATTTGCGGGAGCAACTGCTAGCGATCGAAAGACGAGTCGCCAGCAATGAAAGTGCGAAGGGCGTCGCAACTTCGGCTGCAGATTTACGCAAGAAAATCGCGGCCCTTGAAGCGCAACTGATTCAGGTAAACGCCAAGGCAACTGAGGACGAGGCCAACTACCCGACCATGCTGAACAGCAAGCTGTCTTACCTAAACGCGGTTGTCGACAGCGCCGATACGGCGCCGACGGCGGCCGAGCAATCGGTTTTTGCGGAACTCGACCGGCAACTTGAGGTGCAACTTGCGACTTGGCGCGAGGTGCTTGGAAGAGATATCCCTACACTTAACGAAGCGATGCAGAGAAGCAATGTTCCGCTGGTCGGCGTGGCGGTGTCTGCTTCGCGCTAGCGGATGTGGCGCTCCCAATTTGCTGTCCATCTTGAAGATCGTCACTGTAAAGAGCGTCACATTGACCCTCGATCGCCGAAGCAACTATCAATGAATCGTAACAAGCTAGGCGAAACCTAGCTCCGAGACGCAGCGCCTCTCCGTACAAGGCTGGCGAGGAGTGGATCGGTAGGAGTGGACGAAACGTCGTCGATGAGTACTGTGCCGCATCGGCGTTGCTCATGGGCTTTACGAAGCAGAGCCATTACAACGTTAAATAACTCTTGCACTACTCGATAGCTATTCCTATACGCGTCTCGACTCGATAGTCCGCGACACAACGATGAGGTGCCTAAAACACTGTTCGGCTTGGCCATAGCGAACTGGGAGTCCACGCCCAACCCAGATTGGCCGTCGTACCAGAAGCATGGTAGTGACAGTGTTGTCCTCCGCGGTAACACTACAGGCGAGATGGCCACAAAGCGAAGGGCCCTACATCACCCTCGCAGGTTGACGAGACAAGCCATCTCGTTCGGCGCGCTCAAAGCAGAACCCATTGAGGAAAACGGGACCATTGCAAGCGAGACACAGAGGGATATGTCGGAACAGGCTCAGGCCCTTGCTGACGAAGCTCGGGCCGGAATCGTGGCCTTCCGGGAAAACATGGAAGCTCTCCAGCATAACTTTTTCCTGTGTGGATTTTTGAAAAACGCGGCTACAGTGATACTGCTGAATTGCAGGAGCACGCTATCCCGCAACTCCCAGCGCGCACACCTAGCAAGGTATTCGACTTCGATGCCAAGAAAGTGTTCGATAAGCCTGACAACGCAAAACTTAAGGATAAGAGAGCTATCGATGAGGCTGGAAAGTTTCTGGAAGAGAATCGCTTTTGACTAGCCGTTATCGCCTCGTCCGAAGCTAAGGGCGATACTGAAAAGCTCCGCGCGCTGACCGCGGCCAGTGCAAAAGTGGTGCGCGACTATTTAACCGAGACTTTCAAGGTGGACGACAAGGGGATCAAGATCATCGGGCTTGGTAAGGACAAGAAAAGCGAAACATCTAAGCTAACGATCTTCATTTACCGCTTAGCCGCTCAACCGCCGGCTTCCTCGCCTACTGGTAGTTGATTGTCTAAAACGAAGGGCGTATGCGCCTTGTTATTTTCGCCATGATACTTTCCGCTTTGGTCGTGCACTCGACTCGCAGGAGTACCGGCACCGCAGAAAACGCTGCGGGATTCAAACTGAATAGTCATTCTTTCTCAGATGGGGCGGATATACCAAAGAAATATACCTGTGACGGCGATGACGTCTCTCCGGAACTGCACTGGACGAACCAGCCTTCGGCAAAGAGCTTCGTCCTGATTGTGGACGATCCTGATGCACCGTCCGGTTCTTGGTCGCATTGGGTGCTGGTCGATTTACCTGGCGATGCCCACGACCTCCCCGAGGGAGCCGGAAAGAGTGCATCGCTTCCAAGCGGCGCACAGCAAGGAATCAACGATTTTAGGAAAACCGTGTACGGAGGGCCCTGTCCTCCGCCGGGGAAACCCCACCGGTATTTCTTCAAGCTGTACGCCCTCGATTCAAAGCTCGCTCTGAGAGAATCTCCTGCAAAGGCGGACGTCGAAAAAGCGATGCAGGGCCACGTCCTTGGACAGGCCCAACTAGTTGGTCGGTATCGGCGTTAGGGGCAAATTCGTTTTACACGCTCAGACCTTCGAATGAACTGGACACACACCGCGATTTTCCGTGACCGAGCTGACGCTGGACGGCGGCTCGCGATGAAACTCGCCCTCTGTTTTGCTCGGGCTGACGTCCTAGTCTTGGCGTTGCCTCGTGGTGGTGTTCCGGTCGCTTTCGAGATCGCCAAGGCGCTTCATGCGCCTCTCGATATCTTTTTGGTCCGGAAGCTAGGCGTTCCCGGCCAGGAGGAGCTGGCTATGGGCGCTATAGCTGCCGGAAATATCGGCGTTTTGGATCAAGCGGTTATTCGAGCATTGGCTATCAGCGAGGCTGACGTCGATCGTGTCACGCGAAGAGAACTACACGAATTAAGCAGTCTCGAAGGATTGTATCGAGGGCGGCTCCCAAAGAGGGATGTTCGTAATCGCTCGGTTATCTTAGTTGACGACGGGCTAGCCACCGGCGCCAGCATGCGCGCCGCCTCCCTGGCCTTGAAGCAACAGCGTCCCGCACGGATCGCGGCAGCTGTGCCGGTCGCGTCGCGAGCGGCCTGCGACGAACTTAGAAGTAAAGTAGACGAGATCGTTTGTCTCGAGACGCCACCGCACTTTCGAGCTGTCGGCCAATGGTACGAGAACTTTGCTGAGGTGAGCGATGGTGAAGTGCGCGCGATCTTAGAGAACGCCCAACAAGATTTGGGCCGATTTTGATGAGATGCCCATGTCAAACCTCGTGGATCGAAATCAACGGACTCTCTCTTACGTATATTCTAATTGGGCAGACCACGGTTTCACGATGGTTCGGTTCGCCATTTCAGCGTGCAGTGGAGCGGTCGCGATGGCGCCGGACACCCGGTTCGCAGAGTCTCAACGACAACTTAAAAAGAAGACCCACGATTCGTTCGAGCTTCCTGCCATAACGATTGAGATCGACAATTCGGCGTCCTCTCATCGCGACAGCCGCTTCTCGTGAACGCGCATGCGCCCCTAACGGGTGTGCGGACAATCTTGCGGTCTAGACATTTCCCGCCGCTGGTGTCAGTTGCAGAATCGTTGCAGAAGGAGATATGTCAGAAAGTTTTTCCGCTTGGGCTGAAGCGCCTGACTAGGTGCCAAGTCCTTGAAAATGGCACGACGCGCTGTTAGAGCGTCCGCAAGAGAAAACAAGCGAACTGGCTGCGAGCACTGTCAAATCTAACAGTGTTCAGCCTCGAGACTTGGGGTTCAGGATGCACTCGCCGGCTCGACGAAGCTGATGACTTCGCGCGGAACGGTACTTATGAAAGCCAATATTTGCCTTTCCCCGGTTTTGGCACTTGGGGACAACTCCTCGGCAAGCTCACGGACCGAAGCAAGGCAAATTCGAAAAGGCAACGCCAATGAATAGAGTATGCCTGTTCGCATTACTAATCCCGCTGACATTCACGGCACGTCCCAGCTGTGCACAAACGCAGAGTCAAGGTGCCAGTGGCAGCGCTGCGGCTTCGTCCGAGGGTGATGCGCACGAAAAAAATGTACAAGCCTATATCGATCTTTTGCGCTCAGATGTTAGGCGGCAGAAAGCGGAAATCATGGGAGCAGTTATGCTGCTGAGCGCTGAGGATGCAAAGAGATTCTGGCCAATCTATGCCGAGTACGATGCTGAATTGAAAAAACTGAATGACCAAAGAATTGAAAATATCAAGGAGTATGCGCGGCTTTACACCGAATTAACTGATGCCAAGGCGGACGAGTTAATCGTGAGAGCGTTGACCTATCAGAAGGAACGAGCAGAGTTGTTCGCGAAGACTTATGAGCGTGTTAAACAGGAGCTAGGAGGGGTTACGGCGGCGCGGTTCGCGCAGATCGAGCACCAGTTGTTGCTGATCATCGATCTCCAGATCACTTCGGCGCTACCTATCGTTGCGCCAGGTAATTAATATGATGACAAGAGAGATTCGTATGCGAAATGCAATGATCTTCGCAGCAGCTGTTTTCGGGGGCATGACAGCGACCCAGCTTGCAAATGCTGGCCCTTGGCTGACCCGTCCCGCCAACGCAACCAACTGGTCGCAGACTTCCCGAAAGGTTACAGTTCCTGCCGGAACGCGAATCTTGATCCGCACCGTCGACCCTATCGACACAAACAAGCAAAAAACGGGCTACAGATTCACGGCAACTCTCGAAACGAACCTGCAGGCTGATGACCAGGTAGTGGCACAGCGGGGCACGAGGGTTTATGGCCGGCTCGCACAAGCGTCGTCGGCGGGCAGAATGTCCGGGAGCTCTCAGCTTACGCTCGAGTTGACTGATATTGTGATCGATGACACGCCGTATCCAGTGGTTACTGATACTTTTGACCTTAAGGGCAAGGGAGAAGGGAAGAAAACGGCAGGGAAAATATTTGGCGGTGCAGGACTCGGCGCTCTTATAGGGGGAATTGCAGGAGGAGGAACCGGAGCCGCCATAGGCGTTGTGGCTGGTGCTGCAGGTGGAACCGCGCTTGCAGCGTCTAAGAAAGGCGAACAACTGCAAGTCCCGAGCGAATCGTTAATCGAGTTTCGACTTGCGCAGCCCGCGGTGCTTCCGAGCCCAAGGTGACGCGACTCAGCAACTTTCTCGGCGATATTCAACAATATCCGGCAAAACCTTCCGGCGATCTGTTCGCTCGAGAAACTTACCGTTTCAACTTTCCCGCAAATCAGAATTGTTTCATGAGTTCTTGCCGTCACAGGCTCACCTCGTACGAATGAGAAGTCCAAGGTGATTCAAGCGATATGCGATGCCGCGTGAGTAGCTACAGTTGAACGAACATCTTCGTCCGAGGAGAGACTGTCATCGCGCCTCTGCGGCTCTCGCCTTAAGGGAGAGCGGCACGCGCGCATGTACGGTTTAACGCCCCGTGGAATTGATTCAACTACTTCAATCTGGTTTGTTTCACAAACCCGCCAGTCATAAGCCCACACGGGTTCGGAGCGGCGTTCGGAAACAGCGGAAGTGGAATTGTTGACGGGCCTGGCCAGGCGAACCTTGACGTGGCTATTTCAAAAGAATTCGAAGTTCCCTGGCCGCATGAAAAGAGTGACATCGAGTTTCGATGCGAGCTCTTCAATGCCTTCAATCATCCGCAGTTCTCGAATCCGGACGCCAACTTTTCGCCTCCAACTTTCGGCGTAATTTACTGCCACCTCTGTCAACGCTCGGGTAGTGCAACTGGCCTTAAGGCTGGCTTTCTAGGGACTGTCAGCCAGCAAAAACCCGGCCGGCCCGGATCGTGTTGGTTCGCCTAACGCTCCGACCTCGACGGTCGTCCCCGCATCGAATCACTGGCGCGTATCCTGGTCCCCGGGCGAAAGTGACCGTTTGGCGCACAACACGGCCCGCACTGGAATCGCGGCGGTCGCGTGCCTTCCCATCCGTGGAAAGCCCGAGTGCCGTTCAGTTTCCTCGGTTGGCGACCTTCCGATCAGCGCTCAACCGAAACAGACTGGCTCGAGCCCGGCGCGCCGGAAACAGACTGGCAATTCTGACAGTGCTCGCGATTCAGGCTGCTCCTTAGCTTCATTGTGACAACGTTGTGTGGGTGGAGTTCTAGATGCCGACCGTTCATGATTCGGTCTTCTCTATCATCCTGTATACGCTAACTTTGATATCTGGCGGCGGGGCGCAAGGGCATGACCCCAAGCACAGCTGGGATTATGGCGAGGCACTTGGACCAAGCCATTGGGGCGATCTCAAACCAGAGTTTGCAACGTGCAAAACTGGGCATCGGCAATCGCCAATTGACATCCGCGACGCTCAGAAGGCCGACTTGCCTCCGATCCTCTTTGACTACCAACCTTCTCCACTACACATCATCGATAACGGCCACACGGTCATGGTGAATTACGCACTAGGAAGTTCCATGTCCGTCGGCGGGAAGAAATATACGCTGAAGCAATTCCACTTTCACAAGCCGAGCGAAGAAAAGATCAGTGGCAAGACCTTCGATATGAGCGTTCACCTCGTGCACGCAGACCAAGCAGGCAAAGTAGCGGTGGTCGCCGTTTTACTCCGTGAAGGGGAAGACAATCCGCTCGTCGACGAATTATGGAGGGATCTGCCAACGGAGAAAGAAAAAGAAGTACGGTTCGATAAGATACAGATCGACGTGTCCCGGATACTGCCTTCTAACAGGGGCTACTATACGTTTTCTGGATCACTCACCACACCACCTTGCAGCGAGGACGTGACGTGGTTCGTTCTGAAGAATCCGACAGCGGTTTCGGCGCAGGAAATCGAAAGGTTCTCCCAACTGTACCGTAACGATGCACGACCGACTCAACCGTTGTACGGCCGCTCTGTGCTGGAGTCCAGGTGAGAGCGGGAAGCTAAGTCAGCACTTGTAAACAGCAAATGCGCTGTCATTTTTGACAGCTAGGCATTGAGCGCCCTACAGGACTGAATCGCGCGACGTGCAGAATCTCTGCACAAGGAGGAAGTCTATGCCAATAAAGACACCGAAAGAGCTTTTTGTGATGCTCCTTACCGATGTACGGCAGGGCGCCGAAAAAGCCGAGAAGATCTACGAGGAGATTGGACAGGTAGTTCAAGAGCCCCAGGTCAAGGAAGCGCTGCAGGCACGAGCGTTCGCCGCAGGCAAGGTCCTTGCTACGCTCGAGGAGTGTTTCAGACTTCTCGGCGAACAACCCGCAAAGCTGAGTGGACGGTTACAGGAAACCTTACTCGAGGACTTCCGCAGAGAGTTGGCTGAAATCCAGACTTCCGCAGCCAGGCGTATTTTCGCATTAGTGAAACTCAATCACGTCGCGCAGTTTCACACCGGAGAGTACCGCGCCCTAATTGCAGCCGCCGAGGCAGTAGGTCATCATGGTGTCAGTCTGCTGTTGGAGACCTGCCTCGCTACCAGGCAGGCGTTTATGGAACGGACGCAACGCTTCCTCAAGCAATTGGTGGAGGAGAAGATAGCCGAACGTGCCGCGGGAGCGTCGGCGTAGTAAATTGGACAGAGTGTTGAACCGATCCGGATGCAATGCGTAGCGGACCGGTGCCCCAATCGAAGTCTTCCGCGTGACGCTCGACCATTGTTATTTGAATGGAGACGCGGGAGTGCCTGATTCAGAAGCGATCAAAGCCATTCCGTTTCGGTGCGATGCGGAAGGTGGGTCCTCGAAAGTGATTCTCGGTGGTTCTCGATGGTTCGGGCTCCCGCGCCTTAAGTGTGTTCCTTGGCAGCTATTTTCATTCCTAAGAAGTCGTACTAAAGGTTTAACAGCGCATACGCTGGCCTCAACCAGGTCTGACGATGATACTGCTTGCGCCTGTGATGGATGCAGTTCTGCCTGAAACACCATCTACCCTCACCCCTGAAATGCCAACTGCTCGGCGATTTGTTCAACGCCAGTCAGCGACTCTCTTTGTTGGCGATACAGCTGGAACCACTTAGAAATAACCCCATGGAAGTCTGTGGGCGGCTTCAAGAACTCCGAGAAGAGGCGATGGCGATTTCCGTCGATGTTCAAGCACTCTCGCACGAGCTGCACGCTTTCACAATTGGAATATATGGGTGTTGTTTCCGGCATGAAGAGCTGGTGCAGGGAGTTCGGTGAGCTCCAGAAGATGATCATCGAGTTCCGAAGCGGCGTATCCGGTCCTGTACCATTCGAAATCGGGATCTCCCTGTTCCGAGTGCTATAGGAATAGCTCGACAACATTGTCAAACACGGTGGAGTGAACCGAGCCGAAGTTCAGTTAGTGTAGCAGTCAAATGAGGTACAACCTAAAGTGAAGGACTCGGGCCGCGGGTTTTATATCCGCGAAGACGCCGCGCCTGCCGCCGAGCCACTATAGCTGTCAATCTTGACAGTGTAAGTACGTACGGCAAAAGTCAGATGCTTGTCTTTGTCCGGGAGGAACGTCGACGGAGGGGAAATGCGGCGGACATTTGCACCTTGGGTTGGACACTCTGTGGTCGTTCAACTGGTCGTGGGACAAGTGAAACTGAGCGTGCGGGGAACGCTGCGCGAGGATTATGGTGAAACTTTATTGGTAACACCCGAAGTCGGCTGCGATGTAGAAATTCCAAAAACGAGGCTGTTGGCCATAGAGGAAGCACCCCGCGCTAAGAAGTGGGCACCCGCCTTTCTGTACAGCTGACCGTTAGTTGAGACTCAAAGCCCCCCTGTTGCGAATTCGACCACAGATTGAACCGCTATTCGAAAACATAACCTTTTTTGGAATCCCGCTCCGGCAAAGCTCTCTACGACATCGATTTCCTCCGAGGACTGAAGCCACCGAAGATCGATCTGATTCTGGCGGCGAGCACCGTGCAGCGGTTCTCCGCGAAATGTGCGACGCGTCAAGGTGGAACCTGCTGGCCACTTAATGGAAGCTGAGAACGGAAAAAAGCCCAATCTAACGCCCATTACACCGGGCCTTATCTTTGGGTGGCGCGGCCTTGGTTGTCCGGAAGTTGTACCCATCTCGTGAGTTCGGGGCAGTGCACGCGTCAAATTAAGTCAATTTAGGGCCATGACGAATGGGTCTACCAACAGGCACGGCAGGGCGCGCCGGATCTATCTACAACACGAACACCAACGCCGGCGTCGCCGCCGGAAAGAACAATATTTATGCGGAAGACGGAACCGTTTACCGCTACAACAGAAACACGGGCAAATACGCAACAAAGGCGCTCAGCGGACAAATAACTTCAACTCAATGCGCCGTTTCGGCGGCGCTGGCATGCGTGCGGGAGGCAGGCGGCGCTAGCGGAAGAAACACGAGGGCTGATACGCCTGAGAGCCGATCTTGCCTTGAAAGCAGCCAGGCGCGTGGCATTTTAGCTAGGCAACCGCCGGCCTCCAGGATTTCAAGTAAGATCCTCTCTTACCTGCGCTCACTGCGCGTAACCATTCGCTCAGCGTATCTTCAAACTGGCCGTCCGGTCCGCAGGAGCCCACGCGTGGATTCTGGCTGTTCTGACAGATGCCTCTTCTGACAGGTGTCTGCATGAACCGCTTCACCTAAGAAAGTAGCACCAGACGTCGCATGAACTGGGGCAGGACCCAAAGAAGGTTGGGAGGACTGCAACGACCAGACGCGCGATGCGTCGTCAAAGGGAGGGCTGCGCGTCGAGTGTTTGGTTGCCGAATTTCTCCGATTCGGTTAGACGCGAGCTAAATTGCGCCTTTCTTGCCGACTTCGTGTGCTTGGCGCTCAGAAGCTTTCTCAACCGCAGGCGAGCTTTGTGCAACTGAGATTTCGAGCTTCCGACCGAGTTACCGGCCATCTCGGCGATTTCCCTGTGATCGTAACCGTGGATATCGTGCAGAACGAAGGCGTTTTTGTAGCCCTTCGGCAAGACGTCGATAGCAGATTGGATATCGATTCGGTCCAACAAGCCGCTTAGATTTAAGTCCAAAGTGCCGACATCAATGCTTGAGGCGGTGTCATCGTCTTTCGGCTCGTCTAAAGGCACACAAACATGGTGGTTCCTGCGGAAGCGCATCAGGACACTGTTCGTTGTCAACCGATAAAGCCACGAGGAAAAGGCAGATTCGCCTCGAAACGTATTGATCTTGCACAGAACGCACACGAAGACGTCTTGCGTGGCATCCTCTGCCTCGATCGGATCGCGTAACATGCGCAGGCAGATGTTGCGGACGAATTTGAAGTAGCTTCGATACACAAACTCGAACGTCCTGGCGTCGTCCCGAGTGAACAAACCAACTGCTTTGTCTGCAGATGAAGTGCCCGCCTGCGTCAGTTTCAATTGCCTCATCCTCCTGTCCTGCCTACACGGTAGGCATTGAGCGAACCGGAGCACACTGCCAAAAATAACAGAACGTCGGGATCCTCTCTTTACGTTCGCCACGACGACCATAGCGTCCTGCCGGCATATCCAAATTTCGGAAGGGTCGCCTTTCGGAGTAAGTGGTTTCTTGCCAGGAAACAAGATACCTAGGGACCGCTCCTACTGGCTGGCGGTCATTGACAGGGGCCGAGACGAAGGCGTATAGGTAGCGGCAAAGCCCGGGTCGGGGGAGCCATGGCACCAGGCCGTGCAGTCCTGTCTTTTCTTGTTCTTTGCATAGCTGCTGCACTGAATAGTGGGTCTGTTGCGTATGCGCAGGCGTATGAGCAGACGCAAATTGTGGCAAACGTCGAGCTGGTGCAGGTTCCCGTAACCATCTTCGACGACAAAGGCGCCGTAGCCACTAACCTGCAAAAGAGCGACTTTCGGCTGTTCGATGATGGGATTGAACAGCGAATACTTTATTTCGAGCGAGATCGCGTACCTGTCTCATTTGTAGTCCTCGCGGACTTGAGTTCCAGTATGACGCGAAAGATTCCGTTCGTTCGGGAAGCGGCTCTTTCGCTGCTCGACTCGTTGAACGACCAGGAAAGATATCAGGATGAATATTCGATATTGAGCATCGCGAAACGATCCAAGCTACTTATGCCGTTCACCAGCGATCAGCGAGACCTTGAACGCCGATTACCACTCCTGCTGACCGCCACCAACGAGAGTACAGCTCTGTTCGATGGAATCTGGTTGGGAGTGAGCACAGCGCGCCACGACGCGGGCAATCAACATCAAGCCATGATCATCATCACGGATGGAGGCGATAACCACAGCAGGATTAACCTACGGCAGACGAAGAAGCTGTTGGAGGAAGCTGACATGCCCGTCTTTGCCGTCATGGCCGGACCCTCTTTTGAATGGCCCGAGGTCCTTCTCCCTCAGCGAAAGAAACGGAACCCATTCCCTTCGGATGGATCGAAAATGTCTCTCCCGAATATACCGATCGCAATTTCGGGCAGTGACTATATTGGTCCCGCGGAACGGCGTGGGCCTCAGAACATGAGGACTCTCACAGAGGTGACAGGCGGCGGTGTGTTTACCGCCCGCGACGAGGAGGACTTGCCGCGCATCGTCCGCACAATTGGGTTGGCGGTCCGATACCGGTACACGCTTACCTACAAGCCGGCTCACCATGCTGGCGATTCGAGGCAACATAAAGTTGTAGTTCAACTAAACCCTAAAGAGAAATTCCGAGCATATAGCGTTCCTTACTACAAGCGGTCCTATCGCAGCATCGACTGAAGCTCCTTGATGCCGTAGCCCTAGACGTGAGTCCAGCCCAGACTGGACCCTTCAGATTCCAACTGCCGCCGAGTGCTTTATAGAGCTGCACCATCACTGTCCGGCGATTTAGCTCTGTGGCGGCGAGTGCATTCTCTGCGGGATAGAGTTGAAGTTGGCAATCCAAACCTCGAAATAGCTGGCTTTGCCTGCTACGTACCGCTGAAAGGAAACTTTCACGGACTCTTGATAGGCTTGCACCGCTTGCGTTTGTCCATCTCGAACGGCTTCAAATGATTGCCGCGAAACCAAGGCGTTCGATACATCCTGGAAAGCAACTTGAATGGTTTGCGCATATTGAAGCTTCGTTTGCTCCCAGAAGGCCACGCTCTGCCGCTTTTGTGCTCTGAGGGCTCCGCCTTGATACATGGGCCTGAAATATTGCCGGCGACGCTCCAAACTGTGGACTGCCCGGATGACAACAAACTAGGCGGAGGACTGGCGCGCCCAAAAGAGGGCGGTAAGACCAATTCGCGGGAAGAAATTGGCTGTTGCGACCCACCTGAGCATTGGCGGAATCGCAATTGTTGCTCGGCGGTCAAAATGTCCGGACGTCGCTCTAGCAACGCTGAAGGCAAACCCGCAGGAATATCCGGTGGCACAATTGGCTTGCACTTGAGCCTTGGCGGCAAGGAACTGTCAAAAGTAGCAGAGCTAGGAGACTAAAAAGCTTCTCCGACACCTATGCTCCACGTATGACTGTCCTTGCCTTGGGCAAAGTCGACGCGCAGATTTACATGATACTGCTTGCTCAGCGCAAACCGAATACCGCCTCCGCCGCTTGGCAGGAAGTTCTTGTTCCTAAATGGCTGGTTGCCGCCCGGGATTACTTCCCCCAATCCGCCGAACGCCACGAGGCCGAGCCTCTTGGGTAAGGCCAGGCGGTACTCAAGCTGTGTGCCAAACATGTAGCGATCGAGATAGCGGCCGGCAGTGTATCCACGTAGTTGGCTGTTTGTGCCATAGGCGCAATTTGCGTAAAAGGGCGGCTCACCTCCGGTAATGCATGCGAATGAACCGGACGCCAGTACCTGGTTGGGCGTCAAGCTGAAGTATTTGTTGAATGCAAACTCGTAACTTTGAAAGGAGTACTTGCTGCCTAAGCCCTGCGTGAAGAAATCCGAGGTGAAATCCAAAAACGTTCCAGCAGTGGAATAGAAACGGTTGGGACGCGTGTCGCGGCTCAACCGAAAGCCTATGGCCGTTAAGGTCGTGTGGAGCCCGAGGTCGGGTGGCAATTGAATACTCTCCGCGTCGGTCGGCCTCAGTGTGATGAGCGAACTTCCCCAAAGAAATCTAGGCCCAATAAACAGCTTCCACCATGTGCGCCGCAGAGACTCTGCGAAGACAACTTGCCCAGTTTGTTTGAGTGATAGCCTTGCCTGCGAATCACCCGAGCCTTGCCCGTACAGGTCATAGTTCAGATTTCCGCGGGCATAGACGCCAGTGATGCGATACCTGCCCTGTCCGAAGTAGACTTGTCCACCGAGGACGACTGCGCGCGTGCCATTATCGGTTGCCAAGCCGACAGCTCCAACCTGCGAGGGGGGAGAGATCCTGTCGCTGGCGCTAATTGGAAAAATATAGGCGAGCACGGGCACGATTCCCGCACCCAAAGCTGGACTGGAGATTGGGAGAGGTGCAGCGACAAACGCCCCGCGCTCCCGCTGGCTTTTCTTCTGAGATTCGTCGTTTTGGACATCAGACTTTGAGTCGGCGGGCGGAGCTTCGGTCGGCTGAGGCGAAGAGCTGGGCTCTTGGTTTGCTCCTGTCCCTTGCGCTTGGACGGGCGTGGCTGCAAGGCTCCAATGGAATCCGCTAAGAAAGAGAAGTAGGAGGTTCCACCGATGTCGCCGCAGGCTGGTTGATGGGCGATCCACTTGAAACCTCGCGACATGCCTCAACCGGACGGCCCGCCCTGTTTTTCTTGTAGAGCGGGCCGTCGGTTCGGAGGGAGAGACGAACAGCGAAGGATGAACCCATCTTTAGAGTTAGTTATTCTTTTCGACGGCACTGCGAGCTGGCTTTGCCCTCTGCCAAAGGATTGTTGAATCCTCAGCTTGCTGAGGATAGAAGCGAGTGGATTCGGCATTTGTGGGCAGCAGAACAACATCCACTCGGCGATTGTAGGCGAGCCAGGTTGCGCGGAAATTATTTACGCGTTCCTTTGGAGTTTGATTGGGATTCCGCGTTTGCAAGTCGATCACAGTTGCCTTGTCAAGTGGCTTTTCTTTTCCATTGGTTGATATATCGATTTTCTCCGCGCTGATCCCTTCCGAAACCAGAAAGTCCTTGACGCGCTGAACACGGAATTCAGTAAGATCACGATTATGTTTATTCGGGCCACGCTCATCCGCATAAGCGCCCAAGCCAAGCTTCGCTTCCGGATCATATTCAAGATATTTTTTGAATCCGTCAGCAAGAGTGCGCAAGGTTTGTTGCTGGCTGCGAACAAGCCCGAGCGATGGATCCTTTTTCGTAGGATAGTCCGTGGGGAAGAAGACACTGTTCAGCAGCACGGCCGGGATCGGTTCGATGGATCCTTTCAACCGTACCGCTAAAGTCTTTGTGTCTGAGCCACCGCAGACGTTCGTGGCTGTCAGGATGTACTTATATTCTTCATCCACCGGTCCTTCGCCCGTCTGCCTGGGAGTTAGAGCTAGAGCTTTGGAGCCTGTAGTGTCGACAGACCCAAGTGGATCAAGGGACGCAACGTCGGAGTTGGATGAAGTCCAATTGAGTGTTGTGTTGCCCTGTTCAATGACCTTGTCACCGATACGACGATAGCGCACTTCGATCGGTGAGGCGTTCAGGGTGGACTGCACGGTCGTGTTCACTTCTACGGTTGTACTTGGTTTGGTGACTCCGCCTGGGCCGGTTGCCGTCAATTCGTAGACAGTGGTTTGTCTAGGCGAAATTGTCCTCTCGCCGTGGTCGGAACCGGGCTGAAACCGCTCATATCTGCCTCGACGGTTTCGCTCGAAGTCCACGCCAACTGGGTATTCTGGCTGCAATTAATGTTTGGAGGATTGGCCGAAACGGTTCCGCTAACAGGCGCCACGGCAACCGTGGTACTTGCAGTCGCTGCCTTAAATCGCTGCACGGCACCGCCGAGTTCGTGCGATCCGCGCGGCCAATCTTTGGAAACTTGCTTGCCGTTGGAGATATCGACTATCACACGCTGGTTCGCTGCAACTGTTACCGCACCCGACCACAATTCCTTGCCATACCTTGTGACCGTCAAGTGATGGACACCAGCTGGCACGACGAGCTCTTGATGGTGAGCTATGTCGTTATTGAACTCATCAACATGCCCAACAAAATATAGGGGCTTATTGCCATTCAGCAAAACTGCCGCATCGCCCGCGCGCCTCCTTCCGACCTCGATTTGGATCCGCCCGTGGGGGCCGGGTACTTGTGCGCCTAGCGGTTCTAGGTGTATGTCCACCGGTAAGGTCTGGTGTGAATCGATGGAGATGTCTTGTTCGGCAAACTTGAAGCCGTAGTTCGCCACAATTAAATGGTGGGTTCCAACGTCGAGCTTGATCATCCTGTTTCCGGGCCCTATCGCCTTGCCGTCGACGAATGTGTACGCCTGCTTGGGCTGGACCGTTATCTTGAGCCTCCCAGCCTTAGAATCTTGTGCAAGCGCTCCGAGGCTAAGCACGAAGACTCCTGTAAAGATGCCGGCAAAGGCTCTGAATGCTCGCTTTCTCATGGGTCGGCCCTCCTGCATGGCAATGGTCAACGACGACCAACGGTGCGAACCATATCGCCAACGGTCTAACTGCTACACTGACAAAAATTACAGCTCTAGGACAGCAGGCGGGCGGGAAACCGAATCACACTTCAGGCCGATTTCGTACTCCGTCTCCATTTCCTGATGAGAGTTGCCAGCCAGCGTCAGTGGCGTCGGCATATGCAAGGGTCCGGCTCGAGATGGAATGACAGACATTGCCCGGGGAGCCTCAGCGGAGAGAGGCCTCGAGCCGAACCCCTGCTGAGGTTCAGTTAGAGTAAGCCTAGGTTTTCAACTCTAGACGTTGAAGCTGTCAAAAGTACCAGAGCTTGGGGAAGATCCCGAAGTCGAAGTCGAGAGAAGTATTGGGTCGGAGACGCCTTCGCGACTCCATGCGTTGAACGTCTAAAAAGGAAGGAGGCTGCCAATGGGCCTGGCAGCCTCCGATAAAACCTTGCAAACAACGATCGCCGCCGCTTATATCCTAGAACCGGATAACAATCCCTCCGTTATATCGAAAGTTGCTCTGATTGTTATTTCCTTTGGTAAACGCGTTTCCGAACCGGGTTAGAACAAAATCGACCTGCGCCGGCCGGATGGCGATCGATTTGCTCAACGGGATGTCGATTCCTCCACCGATGACGAAAGACCAAGCGTTATTGCTTGGGTTATCCGTGGTGGTGCAGGCATTTTGGCAAGCCGTCAAAAGATTGTGATAAGCGTTGGAATGAGCTCCGCCAAAGAGGGTTTCTACAAAAGGCTCGAAGCGCTCCGCGCGATATTTTAGGATGGGGCCCACGTTGTAGGTGAACAGATCACCGCTAGACCTTAAGCTGCACCCAACCGGGCAAGGGCTATTGGGAGTTGCAGGAAAAGTGAAAGTTCTGGTAGTGCTCATATACCCCTGGAAGTCTGCTTGGATTCCAAGCCAATGATTCACGTAAACCGCGACGCCGCCTCCCCCACCGTTTAGCGAGAAGCCGCTGACGATATTGCTGTTCTCCGGATTGAAGCGCATATAGGAGTAATTTAGCGGGACTTCTATTTTCGGGTAGTCTTGCGCGAATGTGGCTGATCCGAACAACAAAGCGGCTCCTGCCAAGAATAAACTGCCTATTTTCATAGCCTTTCCCTCACTACCTGCTGATTTGTTCTTTAGTGAATACTCTCTCAACGTGTTAGTAAATTAAGGCCTCAACCGTTACGCAAACACTGGCAAAAGTGACAGAACTGAGTCGAATGCCGTGAGGCCGAGGAGTATTCGGTGCACGGATGATGAAAAGGCGGTTAATCCATCAGGCGGTCAAGAACTGCAGCAAGCGGTTCATGGAAGGATCCGCGACTTGATTGCAAATTGAATCAGATCCGCAGTTGTTCTGAGATTTAGCTGGTTCATTATGCAGTACTTGTGGAATGCTATGGTTCGTGGGGTCACGTGCAGGACGTCTGCGGCTTCCTTCATTGATTTTCCTTCTGCTATCAGTTGAACGACTTCGCGCTGACGCGGAGTCAAAGCCTTAGCGCGCGTCCTTGGTTGCGGATTATTGATAAAAGACTTCTGCATGCCGCGAGCTATCTGCGGCGTGACGTAAGACTTTCCTTTCAACGCCATTCGGATAGCGCGAATCAATTCTGCCGCTGCGGAACTCTTCAGCAGATAGCCGGACGCTCCGCCGCGCATCGCCTCCACCGCCAAATCCGGATCTTCATTCATAGTTAAGAAGATGAGCTTGGCTTCAGGCATCAACTCCTTCAATCTCAGACCAGCTTCTAAACCATTCATTAGTGGCATCCCGATATCCACTACGATTACGTCTGGTTTGAGTTGAGGGGAAGTTTCCAGCAAGGCGCGCCCGTCAGCCACGGTACCCACCACCTCGTAATGAGGCTCCAAGAGTTTGCGGAATGCCTCCACCAGAATAGTGTGATCATCGGCGAGAATGACTCGAGGCAATGTCATAAGTTCACCCACGCGCGGGAATAGTAATCGAAAACAGGTGTACCGAGGCCACTGTAATTTCTAACAGATATAGGGACTCAACAAGCAAAAGTCACGCCGCCGACCACCGTTCCCCGCGAATAGTCCCAGAGTCGGTTGCGTTCGTTTGGCAACTTGTCTCTGGCAAAAGAGACAGTTGTCCGCGTTCTTCCCCCTAACCCACGATGCGATGAAAATATTGGAAGACTGCAGGAGATTCGAGGGGTGAAATGTGAACTGGAAGGTCAGACTCATGATCCCCGTCGGTCTAGCTCTCATCTCTGCAAGCCTGCCACGGTTGACGCTATATTCGGTGGAAGAAGCATTTGTGTCCCTGCTCGGTCTTGTTGTCCTCCTCAGCGTAATGATCCTGTTCTTGTTTGCCTGCCTGTTGCTATGGCACGGAGTCAGTGCCGCCTTTTTCTGGATCTAACTTTTTCGCGCCTTCGGCGTCACGCGATATTTTAGCTAGCTACCAAACGGCATTCCGTCCACCAAGAATCAACTGTGAACGCGGGAAGCTTTTTCTGCCGGCACTTCGATGCTACGAACGTGCAAGTCTCGCTGTGGAAACGGAATTTCGATCCTGGCTTCTCGCAAGGCCTTGGCGACTGCGACCGTCACATCGCTTTGAAGCTGAAACCAAGTGTCCTGCCAAGCAGACCAGAAGCGCAGCTCAAAGTTCAGTGAGCTTTCGCCAAATCCAATGAAGAAGGCTTCAGGAGGTCGTACAAGTAGGATTCCCGGGTGAGACTTGGCCACCTCTACGAGCAGTTTTATCACTCGTTCAGGGTCAGTGCCGTAAGCTACCCTAACAGGGACATCGACACGTCTCCACTGCGATGAAAGCGTCCAATTTATAACTTGATTTGACAATAGATTGCTATTGGGGACGATCACCTCCGCACCTTGAAACGTTACCACGGTGCTGGAGCGCGCCCCGATGCGTCGGACAACGCCAACCAAGCCGCCGACATCGACCGTGTCGCCGACATGAATGGGGCGCTCGAACAACAAAATCACTCCAGAAACAAAATTATTCACGATATTCTGCAGGCCAAACCCGAGACCGACGCCAAGGGCACCGGTGAGCACCGTGAACTTGTTCAGTTCGATGCCTGCCCCGGAAAGAGCTGTCACGGCGACTAGTACGAGCAGAAGATAGTAGGTTACGGTAGAGATCGCATAGGGCAAACCGCGGTGTAGGGGTAATCTGGGAAGGAGTAGTGCCTTCAAGAGAAACGTGAAGGCCTTGGCGAAACAGTAGCCGCCAAGCAGTATCAGTGGTATGCCAAGGGCATCGCCCAGCGTGAAATGAACCTTGTCGAAACCAACGGGATGCTTGAGAAGTTGAGATATGGTCTCCACTACCATGTCGCGGAGCGTAACTAGTTGAAGCATCGACGTTAGCCACAGCAACAGGGCCCCAAGTCCGAGAAGCCGGCTACCCCACCGTTCTAGTGCGTCAACACGCAGTTCCAGCAAATCTCGTACCCATTGACTGCGCAGGAGAATGCCCAACATTAAGGTCAGAACCCGTGCTCCGCAATATAGGGCGGAGGCCACGAAAGGACCGACTAGTGCAGTCATGCCGAGAACCTGGGCCAAGGATACGAATCCGATGATGTTGCCCAGGAGAGACGCTGCCAGGAGCACGAGACCAACTCGAATGCCGATCACGAGCATTTGGTGGCTTCGCCGCTGCAGCACGGCTCGAAGCTTTTTGGACGGGCGTGCAAGCCAGCCGATACTGATCAGTGCAATAGAAACTAGCACGGTGTAAAGCTCACGTCTTAGAAGCGGTGGGAGCTGAACCAGCAGATACACCCCTTCAAGCCCGTAGAGCGTAGCGAGGACATAGAGAAATATTCGCAGTCTCAGCTCGATCAATGGAGCAAGTATTCGTAGCACCGGAATCAGGTACAGCAGGTAGAACAGGAATGCAATTCCCACCGGCGCGGAGGCTACAAACCTTCCGGACCCGAGCATTGTTAGCAACAGCGCCACAGAAAAAGGGCGGCCCAACACATGTGCAGCTTCGGATGGAACCTCCGGTGGCACTCTATGCGCGACGTACCGTCTGAGTTTGAAAACGCACAGAAGAATCAATAGATAAGCGCCAACAAGGGTAGGCATTGCGAGCTTGTGCACCCGCCAAAATTCACCGGCGGTCGTTAATAGCCGATCGAAAGAGCGGCGCAGGGCGGGTCCCGCATCTTGATCTGGTTGGCCCAGAGAACGAGAATCCCACAGGGGTTGGTGATCTGGCTCGAGGAGGCTGCTGTACTGGCCCTCGCGGGCCTCACGAATCCGGGACAAGATATCCGATATTTGCTGATCCTGTTGAGCGACCTCGTTCTGCAGCGTGAGGACGACATTCAGTTGTTCCTGGGCTTCCAACTTTGTTGCCTGAATCTTATCGAGTTGCTGTTTAGTACGTTCCACAACCGATTCGATTCCTGATGATTCACGAATCTGGACCCAAGTAGCCGCCCATTCAGGTTGTTGGGCATCGAGGTTTTGAATTTGGGTTTCTAGTTTTGCGGCATGTAGCGTCAGGAGTCGACGTTGTTCTTCACATTCGAGATTTCGAGCGCGCCAGTACCGGTGTTCGTCCTCTAGCTCTAACGGCGTCGGCGTGCCCACCAGGAGGTCCCTGGTTTGCAGCGCTCGTCGTCGAATCTCTGCTGCGTGTTCCGCCGTTTTTTCCTCCGCCTCCTGAAGTGCAGACCCCGACACCAGCTGCGTGCTGATTTCGCGAAGCAGGTGATCTAGCTCCTCTGCGCGGTCAGCGATCCTCGGCAAAGGAATCGCTCGATCCCCTGATGGATTGCGAGGGACCGCCGGAGTTTCGTCCTGCCCGGGCTGTGCAGCTCCCTTCGAAGTCTGAGTTTGTGCCGTCGGCGTCTGGGCCCGTAACCCCCGCAAGAACGGTGCAAGAAAGACGAAAAACTGTGTGATGGCGACGAGGCACAAGCCGCGCCAAGCAAAAGCCTTCCAACCGACGGTCCTCCGGATAACGCTATGAAATGATTGTCGTTGCGGCAGAGCGGTACCCTTCCTTCTACGCTTGGGCGGGCTAGAGAGCAATTCACAAATACTTATGTCCAGGCATCTGCGCAAAATACTGTCAGAAGTGATAGCCATGCAGTAAGAGTGCAGCGCGAGGACGAGGAGGATTTGTTGAGCGTAAATGCGGGCAAAACCGGCACTTACAAGTGAACTCGAAAGACAGCCGCAAATACCGGCGGCATGGAGGGGTGCGACCTAATAGCCAGACGTTGCTCTTGCCTTCTTGAGGGACACTAGGTCGGTTGCGGGAATGACGAGTTCCGCAAAGCCACAATCTAAACAGACGGAAACACTCTGGCAAACATAGATGGGGGCGACGCTTATGCCACTTGGAGTGGGGAGGCTGACTGTAAGCTCTCCATCCAGCTTCTGCAAGTTCTCGGAATTACAAACCTTACAAGCCATTTTCGCTCAGAATCCTTATAAGCAGCCCAGCCGCTATGTTGGGAACAGCCGCAAGATTTTAGCACACTAGCCATTCTCGCGTACCCGTTCTCAGGTACCCTTCGGGCCTCAGGGCCACCTCGATCCGGCGAAAAAGGGTCACTTGAAATCCAGCCAAACGAAAAACCACTGGAGCGCAGCCAAAGAAGAGCATCCTGAAACGATTACGGGTTCCGGTGCCCGAAGGCGCCAGGCACAGATTAAGGCGCTTAGCGCACGACGAGACCTCGTGAAACAACTGCAAAATCCCGGTTCAGGCACGGGGTTGTGGGCTTACCACCGGCTGCCACTGTTGACAGTTGCGGGCAGTCATCTCTGTAACTCACCTTAGCTAACAGTGGCCTGCCGCGCGCCACAGGTGACCAGCTCCGTGCTGTGGTGGTGCACGCTATGACCTCGGTGTCGCTTTCGGTGTGCATTCATCGGGCGGGCCAACTGATGAAGGCACGAATACTAATCGCAGACGATCACCCGCAGCTCCCTGAGATAGAGGCACGCCTCCTAGGATCGGACTTCGAAGTCGTCGGCAAGGTCAGCAACGGTCGGGCACTAGTTGACGAGGCGCTGCGACTGAAACCGGACGTCATCGTCACCGACATATCCATGCCTGTTCTTGACGGAATTTCAGCTGCTGACCTTTTGAAGGAGTCAGGCAACAAGTCTCGCATTGTGTTCTTGAGCGTCCACACCGATACCGATTTTGTGCGCAAATGCCTCTCCACAGGAGCGTTTGCGTATGTCGTGAAGTCGAGGATTGGAAGTGAACTCGTCCTCGCCGTTCGACATGCCCTAGCAGGCACTATATTTGTTTCCCATAATAGCAACATTTCGATTGCCCGTAACAGCGGTTCTTAGAGTGGGCTTGCTGCGAGATGTAAGAAGTCTCTCGTCGTCTCGATGAGGCTACCGGAATTGAGCAGACCTGCTACGCAAACGGAGGTTAATCTCATTTACTTATGTTCCTCACTAAGCCCGCAGTCGCAGCTGCCAACGTAAAATCCCGATTCCTCGATGGACTTTCACCGCTTGACCTTAAGGTGATTCTGGCAGCAGCCAGACAGCGGCATTTCACGGCAAATTCTGTCGTCGTAAGCCAGGGTAATCCCGCTGATCATTTGTTTCTATTGACAAAAGGACGTGCACGATTCTTCTTTATCACGCCGGAAGGTAAAAAGGTCATTCTTCTCTGGTTAACACCCGGAGACGTCTTCGGCGCTTCGGCGCTTATGTCCGTTCCTTCTTTGTATCTGGTGAGTACGGAAACACTTAGGGATAGCTCCATGTTGGTGTGGGACCGCGCCGGCCTGCAAAACCTGGCGGGTCGCTACCCGCGGCTGCTGGAGAATGCGCTGCTCCTCGCCTATGACTATTTGGCTTGGTATGTCGCGGATCATGTGGCACTGATCGGCTATACCGCACGCCAGAGACTTGCAAGCGTGCTGGTCTGCCTCGCCGAAACCATAGGCGAGCGGGTCTCAGGCGGATTCCAGTTCGACGCCACAAATGAGGAGTTGGCTGGCGCCGCCAACGTAACAGCTTTTACGGCAAGTCGCTTGTTGGGCGAGTGGCAACGCAATGGCGCTGTCGTGAAGCGTCGTGGCAAGGTTGTGCTCCGTTTTCCGGAACGTCTTTTTCTTCATACCGTCTGAATTCAGGTGCGCGTTGGTTCTCCCTTAAGTTCCGAACCCATGATCTCATTTCCGTTTCGCCAGAAAACGCAATGACCACTCAGTAGAGCGCTGAAATGAGTTCGCGTGGACGCTTTTCCTTTGACCAGCGAATCGTCTCCTCGAATCTCTCGATCCCGAATGGTTCGTCTTCAGTGTTGGTCTATTCGAAGAAGCCATCCGTCGCCAGAACCAGCAGATCGCCCGGATTCAATTCCAATATCTTTGGCGAGTCGGAGACAAATGGCGATGTGATACCAAGGGAAGCCCGTCACGTCGGCAATGTTTGCAATTACGGCCTATTCGGGAGGACCTGCCAGTCGTAGTGGTCTCCACCGGTCTGATCTGCTGGCTGGTTACCACCCTGCGATCTCGAACCCTTCGATCTCTGGCAGCGTGCTTGGGAGTAGTGACTGCTGAATCGATCGCGCCACCGAGAAGTCGTGTTCCAGCCGCTCTAATGATTTCAAACCCGCGTTTTAGGCGCAAAAGATATGCCGTTCAATTCCCCCCAGAATGCCTAATGTAAAGCGCTGTGCTGGCTGAACAGCCAGACCGCCCGGGGCTTGGAGATGGACCGTTCTCCACAATTGGCCTGGCCAGAGACCACGCCATCGCCGATCCGTGAAAACGTTTACGGGGCTAGCCCTGCTTATACCTGTAAGTTTTGCCAGGTACGTCATTTCGTGTGACACCATAATTTAGACTGCCGGCCGGTGCTGCTTTGTTTTTGGACCCGGTGGTGATTGCGGTGCCATATTCCATATTTAGGACTGTGGCGAATCGAACTGCCACCTGGCGAGCTCAGGAGATAGAAGCCAATCGCTTTGCACGACCACACGCTCGGAAAGGCCGCGAAGTTAATCATTAAGCTATTGTCTGTGGTGGGTAAACATGCTAGAGTTCGCCACCTCACGACGACTTGCCCTCATCGCGTGCCGCCCTTGGAGGATCTATGAAACTGCCTCGCGCGATCTTGGCGGATGACCATAATCTAGTGGCGGAAGCGCTGCGCGGATTGGTGCAGCTACATTTTGACGTAGTTGCGACAGCCGCCGACGGCCGTACCCTGGTCGCTTCTGCACTGGCTTTGAAGCCTGATGTAGTTGTAGTTGATATAGCAATGCCCCTATTGAACGGCCTGGATGCCTGCCGACAGCTCAAACAGAAGATTTCTTCCATTAAGTTCGTTTTCCTCACGATGAATGAGGATCCGGAGCTTGCAGTCGAGGCTATGAAGTCTGGTGCTTCCGGCTATGTCTTGAAAAAGTCTGCTGCTTCAGAATTACTGCAAGCCATGCAGATGGCACTTCGTGGGCAATGCTACGTCACACCGCAGATAGCCCGGGGAATGCAGCAGTCGTTCATTCGCAATCCTCAGGGCACAAGCCGCCCGAAATCGCTGACTGTCCGTCAGCGAGAAGTCGTCCAGCTCTTGGCTGAAGGGAAGTCGATGAAAGAAGCCGCATGGGTCTTGAATGTAACCCCACGCACCGTAGCGTTTCATAAATACCGAATCATGCAGGATCTCGGCTTTAAGACGAACGCCGATCTCATCCAATTTGCTGTGAAGAACAGGATCATCATAGGCTAGTCTAACTCTGGACGGATCAGCCGTTGAACGGTAGGGAATGACTTTCCTTTGGCGCACCGTTCGGTAGGTCTGTGTTCGAAGACGGTATGTTGAACGCCCCGATGTTTCCACCTGCCAGGGATTCGGACATGAGGGGCAGTTCCAAGCTATCGCCAGGACGCGATACACCGTAGAAGGACCTCGCGGCAATCAACTTCTGTACGTTTAGGCCTGAGAGTACATGCGGTCCGCCCAGAAAATGGGCCGTCAGCAGGATCTGGGCGAGCTGTTCTACTGTTTCCAGCCGCTGATATGCCGCAGCTAAGTCTCGGCCGCAAGTAACAACCCCGTGATTTAGGAGCAGAATTGCATCGTGTGTCGCCGCCAGGGGTTCAAGACTCTCGCAAAGCTCCCAGGTGCCGGGCGTTCCGTATGGAGCCAAGGGAATGGTTCCCAGATTTACGATGACTTCTGGGAGGACCGCTTCATCGAGCGCGCGGCCTGCGACCGCAAATGCCGTTGCGGTTGGGGATGAGCGTGGCAAATCGCGTGAACGTCCGGCCGCAACCGGTAGAAAAGTAGATGCAACAAGATCTCCGACGACGGCCGTCCGGCTCCACGCTTAACGATGCCATTCAAGTCGGTTACCAGAAGATCCTGAGGCGCAAGGTGTCCCTTGCACACGGCCGTCGGTGTTACTAAAATCCGTTCCGGCTCGATGCGTACGGACAAGTTGCCTTCGCAGGTAACCACAAGTCCCCGTCTGTACATGCTCCGGCCGACGTTACAAATCTGGCGCCTGAGTTCGCTTTCGACCGCCGGACTCCGGGTCGTTGACGATTTTCAGCCTTTTGGATATCGACGCCGGCCTTCGCGGCGCCAGATTCGCAACGCCTCATTGTTCAATCCCTGTTCTACGAACCGTCCCAAGGCTCCGCTTCAAGATGGGCGCTTTTGCGGACCGGAGGCGATCCTGCGGATTGCCATGGACAGCAACGAAAGAACGCCGAGGGACGCTCCAAGTAGTCCGATAAGTGGCAAATCACTGGCAGTCTTGGGCAGTTCCTTAGGCGTCGGTTCAGCAGGCGCAGTTTGAGCTGGTGCAACAGGCCGGGCCGTGGCTACCAAAATCGGCACATCCGGGTTGGGGGCCGGCGGTGGAGGCGGGGCGGATCCCGTCCTCTTAATCTCCTGTGCCACTACCGTTTCTGGAACTTCAGTCACCCTCTGAGCTGAAACTTTCATGCCCTTCTTGAGGCCGAAGGCGTCAGTTTCTTGCCCGTTAATCGTGAATTTCTGCCCTTTGGGAATCTTGAACTCTTGATTCTCCCCGTTTTCAAGTGTCAAGATAACTCGGCTCGGCGGACTGACCTGCCACACCTTGCCGGTTACGGTCTCCACCGTTGTCACAACTCTAGGTGTGGTGGTTGTGATAGTTTGCTTTTCGACCTTCATTCCCACCTTCGCGCTGTGTATGTTGACGGGTTTTCCGTCGACCATGACGGTCACGCTGTCCGGGATGTTATCGAAGTGTCTGAGCGTACCATCTTCCATTTTGATAACAGCGCTGTTGCCGTTGATATAAACAATTTCACCGCGCTCGATCTTGACCGTCTTGACGGCATCACCTGACGTTTCCGACTTTGAAGTTTGTACTTGCGCCGTCGAAGCAAGGCTAAAGGCGAGGCAAACCGCACCTAAGCCTACGAGGCCGCAGAAGGTACTCCTCGAGAGTCTTGTCGCAATCATCTGTTTTCTCCTTGTTTGGAATGTTCTTCTTCTTGAAAGATGGTGCCCTTGTCGGCACCGATGTCGGAATGGCTGGTCTTTGCAAGCGTCGCTATCACGATGTATCGCTTAGGTGCGTGGCCAACGAAATAGAAAGGGAAGCATGTCACAAGTGTTAACGTCGGCGCTGCTGTGGGACGCAAGACGGATACGTCGTCAGGCGTAACAATGCGAATCTCACTCACGGCATATTGGCCGGAACGCCGGGGCGCGACGAGCTCAATGGCGTCACCCGGCGATATGCTCTGCAGACCACGGAAAAAGCCGTCCCGGTGGCCGGCGATTCCTAAGTTGCCTGCCTCGCCCACACGAGCGGTCCCGAGAATTCTACCCACTCCACGATTCAATGTGAGGTCACTGGTATCGTTAAACACCGGAACTTCGAGGTTGATCTTGGAAATACGTAGAACAGCCAAGGGACGATCGGTTTTTTGGCTGAGGCTATCTTGGTACGCCGCGATTCGCTTGGGCGACCATAAGCGGAAGTCGACCGGTGAGCTCAGGATTGATTTCTGCGGCCAGGCCCCATTCTGGTCGGCGCTTCCTTCGACCTTAGCTTCAGCTTCAAATCGCGCAACCGCCGCTTTGGAGCTGATGAAACTGTGAAATCGGGCTGCCCCCCACACAGACAGGAGCGTTAGAGCCGAAACAAGCAGCATCCGTTCGATTCTTGTAATGCTTGCCATTGTCTCAAGAAGGGCTCCATAGCCCAAGTCGCCCAGAGGTGAATCGCTCCTGCCTCCGATCGCGCCGCCTAAGTTAGAAAAGGCTCTGGCTATCGGGCACTGTCAAAAGTTACAGATGCGCAAATGTGCGCGATCTCTTAAACCCGGCTGGAAGTTTTGCCAGTACATCGAACTGGAAGAACTGAATACAAGATAAACAAGAAGGAATTAGAAGGTGACGTAATGCCGGACTTCGCCCGAGGCTATCGACATCGGCTGGTGGCAGTGATCTGCTCCATGTTAGTAATTCCTGGCCAGCCGTCAGCTGCGCGACCAGTTTTCGCCTCACAGCAAAGTGGTGGTTCCGAGGAGCAGGCTCCGAAGATCCCGAATGATCAGTTGGATTCACTGGTAGCGCCCATCGCTCTCTATCCGGATCCTCTCTTGGCCCAGGTTCTAGCTGCCTCGACTTATCCATTGGAGATCATGCAGCTGCAACAATGGCTGAGCAAGAACAAGGATCTTAAAGACAAGGCCTTGCAAGACGCCGTATCGAAGCAACCGTGGGACGCTACCGTCCAAGCTCTGGCTGCGCTTCCCGATGTCGTCAAGCGACTTGCCGACGATATTCAGTGGACAACCGACCTGGGAAATGCCGTTTTGGCACAACAGTCTGACGTGATGGATGCCGTACAGCGCATGCGCGCCAAGGCGAAGGACACGGGAAATCTGAAATCCAACGAACAGATGAAGGTGGAAACCAAGGTAGTAGAGAACAAGCAAGTAATCGTCGTCGAGCAGAGCAAACCGGAAGTGGTGTACGTGCCCAGTTACAATCCGACGGTAGTCTACGGTCCTCCTGCCTATCCATATCCGCCTGTTGCCTATCCACCCCCCGGCTATTATGCCGCAGGCATGGCCATTTCTTTCGGTGTTGGGATGGCGATGGGGGCAGCTTGGGGTGGCGGATGGTGTTGTAACAGCGGATGGGGCGGGAACAACGAGATCACTATCAATAACAACAATTCGTACGTGAACAACTCAAACAGGCAAAACCAAACCAATGTTTCAAATAGGAGCGGCAATCGAACCGGGGGCAACGGCTGGCAGCACAATTCCCAGCATCGTGGAGGTACTCCTTACGCGAACAAAGCAACTGCGAACCGATACGGAGGCACGGCCCGCGGGGATTCGATGGGCAGCCGGCAAGCCAATGCGCGGCAGAATCAGGGGCAATTGGGAGGCAGAGGACAGGGCGCCCAGGCAGGCACCATGGACCGCGGGGGTCGTCAGCAGCCTGGCGGGGGCAATCGAGGATCTGGTGGTGCCAATGGCCTGGGGGGAGGCCGTGGCGATGGGGCGGGTGGTGGTGGAGATCGCGTTGGTGACCGCAGTGTTTCTTCAGGAGGTGGGTCAAGGGGAGGAGGCGCCTTCGGAGGCGGCTCCGGTGGAATGAGCGGATCCAATGCGCGAGCAAGCAGTTCACGCGGATCCTCCAGTATGAGTTCTCGTGGTGGAGGCGGGCGCGGCGGCGGAGGCCGGAGGAGGTAATTATCCATGGACAAGGAAATGCAAATGGCAAAAAAAATCCTCCTGTTTGCTTGCTGCGTCTCTGTGGCCTCGACCGCGATCATACTTTCGTCGTCAATGGCCAAGCCTAGGCCCTTGAGCTTGCCGGAAAATCAAAAGGCCGTCGCAACTTCACAAGCTTCTCAGAAGACATTTGCTAGTCCGAAGGAGGCAGCGGACGCGCTCGTTGAGGCGGCAGCCGGCTTTGATACGCACGTTTTGCAGGAAATTCTCGGACCGGGCAGTGAAGATCTGATCGCCTCGGAAGACGCAGTACAAGACAAGAATCGCGCCGCAGAATTTGTAGCAAAGGCCCGCGAACAGAGCTCGGTAAAGACCGATCCCAAGCATCCTAATCGCGCTGTCTTGTTGATCGGAACCGACAATTGGCCCTTACCGATTCCCATCGTGAAGAGAGAGGGAAAGTGGCTTTTCGATGCAAAGGAAGGCCGAAAGGAAGTTCTGCTGCGGCGCATCGGCAGCAACGAACTGGATGCGATTCAAATCTGCCGAGGTTACGTCGAGGCGCAGCAAGAATATGCTCAGGAAAAGCATGATGGGTCGGAAGTGAATCAATACGCGCAACGAATCATCAGCACTCCCGGGAAACAGGATGGACTTGCTTGGCAGAATTCTGACGGAAGTTGGGGAGGTCCAGTCGGAGAAGGTGTTGCCAAGGCGTTAGCGCAAGGCTACACGGATCGAAGCCAGCCTTATCACGGATATTTCTTCAAGATCTTGAAGGGACAAGGGGCGGCTGCACCGCTAGGTGCAATGGACTTTGTTGTGAACGGGGCCCTGATCGGTGGATTTGCGCTCGCCGCCGCGCCAGCAGACTATCGTGTCACTGGGGTCAAAACCTTTATCGTGAGCTACCAAGGGATTGTTTATCAGAATGATCTCGGTCCGGATACTCTTCGCATATTCAAAGACATGCAGCTCTACAACCCCGACAAAACGTGGACTCGCACGGATGACAACTGGTGAATTCGACGATGGGTCTTACCGTAGGCCCTCAAGGGAGAGCTCAACGAATGAAATCGCCAAGCTTCTTAATCATGGCTTTTCTGTTGATGACAGTCCCGGCGGCAGCCCAGGACGTTCGTTACGATTTTGATCGAGACAAGGACTTCTCGAAATACAGGACTTACAAGTGGGTGTCGATCAAGGACGCCGACCTGCCGGACGATTTGACGCGCAAAGCGCTAACAAGTGCCATTGATTCTCAACTCGCTGGAAAAGGGCTGACGAAGACGGACTCCGACAACGCCGACTTGTACATCGGCTATCAGACTGCTCTCGGAGAGGAGAAGCAGTTCACCTCATACAACACAGGCTGGGGATATGGTCCGGGCTGGGGAGCGGGTTGGTATGGTTATGGAGGAATGTCTTCAACTACCACCTACGGGTCAACGTCCACGGTCTACGTAGGGCAGTTGGACTTGAGCATGTATGACCCGACAGCGAAGCAGTTGGTTTGGCGAGGGACAGCATCGAAGACCTTGGACCCCAAGGCGAAGCCGGAGAAGAAACAGAAAAACATCAACAAAGCTGTGGCGAAACTTCTGAAGAACTACCCCCCGCAGGCCAAAAAGTGATTTGACGATCCGGTCTCCATGTAGCCTAGCGCTTGCTGTTGTACCAAGCTTGTTTTCCTAGGGCTGGACTGCCCGATTTCCAATCGCCGTATCGCCGAGCGCGAACTTGCGTGTCGTCGTGGTGGTTCGGCAATAGCTCGCGCAGCCGGGATCAAGGAAAAAAAGGCTGCAACCAGATGCATCAGCGCTCCGCAGACGTTATCGAGTAAGCCATCTCTGCTTCCATGAATCTGTAAGCCAGGAATAGAATCAGTTCCGCGGCATATCCTGCCCGTCAGTTTTGGCAGCATGGGATTGCGGGTCCCGGACGGAAACTTCGCCTGCAACAGGGGGCTGCCGACGGTGTGGGTCTAAATCTGTAATCTCGAACCCGTGAATCACGGGTAGGAGAATTGGTGTAGAGCTATGTCCTCTCCTCGGTTTGTGGGACCTCACAGGCTCGCGCTTCCTCACTCATCCCGGAATCGCTTTAGACCGGCTACACGACCGGACGCTGAACCTTGGGCGCTCAGAGCCGTGACCATTCTTCTTTCAGCCTGTTTGATCTTGCAGCCTACAGCCGATGCTCATGTCAAGGCTACTCGCCGCGGCCTCTCTTTTCTTGCGGATCTTGCCGTTCCCGAATCGTCCGGTTTTGTGAAAATCGCAGCGGCCGTCTTCAGCGGTCCACCAAAATCCCAGCACAAAATGGCGTTCCGTGCGGAGAGTTTGGAAAGCGATTCGTTTTTGGCTGACGCCTTCGTGCGCCGTTTCTGTGAGGAGTTCGTCGGCAAGTATTCAGTCTACAAGTCTAAGGTGATGGTTGCTGACGGGTTAGCGTCTCTAAGATTGACTGGTGTGATGCTCGATCGGCCTGCGAACTTCTGGAGGCTATCTAAGCGATACATCTTGGATGGCACTCTTGTGATCTTGGCACAAATGCTGGCCATTTTCGCACTCCTCTGGCAGCGGTCATGGAGGAAAAAGGTCGAACTGGATCTGCTCCGAACCAATGATCGGCTGCGCTCGGCTATGGAATCGGGGAAATCAGTCGGCTGGGAATTTGAAGTAGCGACTCGGAAGACCCGGTGGAACGGCGATCTTCAAACCATGTTCGGCATCACCTCGAATACGTTCACGGGCCAGGTAGAGGATTTCTATCGTTATGTGCATGTCGAAGATCGCGAACGCGTTTCGAAAGCCGTTGCCAAAGCAAGAGACAGCCACGAGCCTTACAACCAGGAATTTCGCGTCCTTCGATTGGATGGAACTGTGCGCTGGGTCACCTCGAGCGGTGAATTCGAATATGCCGCGAACGGCAAAGCTGCGATGATGCGTGGCTTGGCCGTCGATATCACGGAACGCAAGCAGTTGGATGAGGCTCTCAGGATCTCCGAGGAAAAGTTTTCGAAAGCGTTCCGAGAGAGCCCTCTAGGCTTCACGATCACCAGCACCAAGGACCATCGCTACATTGAGGTCAACGACACCTATGAACAGATAACCGGTTGGAAGCGCGACGAGGTTATTGGCAAATCTCCTCTGGACATCGGAATCTGGGTGCATCCCGACCAGAGAAACGAGGTCATAAAACGGCTTCTGGCAGAAGGCAGTGTGCGAGGCGTTGAACTCGCCTTTCGCACAAAAGATGGCCGAACTCGTATTGGTGTGAGTTCAGCGGAATTGATTGAGATCAATGAGGAACAGTGTGTGCTTTCTGTGATTGCCGACGTTACCGAAGTCAAGCAAGCTGAGGAAGCCCGTCGCCTTTCTGAGCATCGCTTCAGCCAGTTTTTTTCCACCTTACCCGAATACTGCTACATGACTTCTGCGATGGGAGAAATCCTCGACGTCAATCCTGCCGCCTGCGACGGCCTTGGTTACAAGAAAGAGGAACTTCTCGGTAAACCGTTGTCCGGCCTCTATGCCCCTGAATCGGCCCTGAAGCTCGCCCGGCTGCAGGACAAGTGGACAAGGACCAACAAGCTACACAACGAGGAGATGATCGTTCTCACCAAGACCGGCAAGCGCAGAACAGTCCTTCTCAACGCGGCAGGCGTGAGAGATGCCCAGGGGAACGTGGTTTATGTCGCTTCCGTGCAGGTGGATATTACTCAACGCAAGAGAATCCTGCAGGAACTGCGGGAGAGCGAAGAGCGTTTCCGACTGGTGGCAAACGCCGCCCCGGTGATGATCTGGATGTCCGGACCGGACAAGCTTCGCACCTACTTCAACCAGCCTTGGTTGGATTTTACAGGCCGTCCACTTCACGCGGAGCTGGGAAACGGCTGGGCGGACAGTGTCTACCCTGATGATCTGACCACCTGTCTGGAAACCTATAACAACGCCTTTGACCGCCGTCAACCGTTCGAGATGGAGTACCGGCTGCGTCGTCAGGATGGCGAGTATCGTTGGATTCTTGATTTCGGGACTCCAAGATTTCGACAGGATGGCTCCCTTGCTGGCTACATAGGTTCATGCTACGACGTAACTGACCGCAAGCTGGCTCAGGAGTCTCTGGCTGACATGAGTCGCAAGTTAATCGAAGCCCAGGAACAGGAGCGCACCTGGATCGCGCGAGAACTGCACGATGATATAAATCAGCGGCTCACTCTGGTTTTGGTAAATCTGGAACGCGTCCAAACAGATTCTTCTGGTGTGGCCCCTGACACTGCGCAACGCCTGATAGAAATCAAGGAACAGCTCTCAAGTCTGGCCAGCGATGTGCAAGCCTTATCGCATCACTTGCACTCTTCAAAGCTGGAGTACCTCGGCCTGGCAACGGCGGCAGCAAGCTTTTGCAGAGAGCTAGCCGAGGAGCGGATGGTAGAAATTGAGTTTCAATCGGAGAGCGTTCCAAAACAGCTGCCTCGGGAGATTGCGCTCTGCTTCTTTCGCGTTTTGCAAGAAAGTCTTCAAAATGCCGTGAAGCACAGCGGAACAAAGTATTTTGAAGTCTGGCTTAGGGGGGCCCCGCATGAGCTCGAACTGCTTGTGCGTGACTCCGGAGTCGGCTTCGATCCGGAGGATGCAATTAGGGGACGCGGCCTGGGACTCACCAGCATGAAGGAACGACTAAAACTGGTTCACGGCAAGCTATCCGTTGAGTCTAATATCGCGCAAGGAACGGTAGTTCGAGCCACGGCGCCTCTCCCCGTTGCCGCACAAGCCGCTGGAGTGTAGGGTAGCGAACGCTGTGTTCGTTGCACGTACGCGGCTCATGGAAGAGTTGTCTATCCACCATTCCTTTTTCTGTAAGAAGTGACAGTTGAGCGTTCCCGGCACTTATCCCAACCTTCGCAAATGAAGACCGTCCAGGCGTGGGCGCTGAATCTGCTCGTGTCACTCCGAGCGCGATGAATTTGTATTAAGTGCCTTCAAACTGGAGGGGCAAAACTCGTTTTTTTGCGAGAGACGCACATAAGGCTAGCTCGAAGACAAGGCCAAATGAAGAACCGAAGACTTACTGTGGCAGTCGCGCTGCTTGTTACAGTCCTGGGCCCGTCACGTACTCGCGCTCAATCGGACTCTTCCACTCAAGACGTGAACGAAATGCGCAAGCAGCTGAATGAACTGCGTCAGCAGCTACGCCAGTTAGAAGCACGGCTTGGCGAGCTGGACGGCCGCAGAGCGACGGAGGCTGCCGTGCCCCCGGCCGCCCCGTCCACCAACCAAGAGGGGACCATACAAAGTACGCAAGCTCCCGCTCAGGCTCCTCCTTCGCCGCAAGTGGGGCGAGCAACAGAGACCTACTCGACATTTTCCGAAGACAGCGTTGCCGCCGCACGCTTCAACAATGTTCCACTCGATCCCAAGTACAAGGGGTTCTTCCGCCTGCCGGGAACCCAGACGATTCTCAAGATCGGTGGATACTTCAAAACCGACTTCATCTACGATCTTAAGCCCGCGGGAAACACCGACTCCTTCATCCCATCTTCGATCCCCATCCCCGCGGTCGTAGGCGTGAACAATGCAACAGTCTCGGTTCGGCCTACTCGTATGAATTTGGACTTCAGAGTTCCAACCGTTCAATTTGGTGATATCCGTTTTTATGTGGAGGGAGATCTCTTTGGAACAAATGCAACTACACCGCGCCTGCGTCATGCTTACGCGCAAGGGCGAAACCTGCTCATTGGCCAGACCTTCTCAAACTTTATGGATCCCGATGGATTCCCCGATACGTTGGACTTTCAGGGGCCGAATGGCATGGTTAGTATCCGTAACCCGCAGCTGCGCTACGGGATCGCGTTGAGTCCCAGCACGACGTTCTATATTTCGCTAGAGAAACCCAGTTCTGACGTAATCTTCAAAACTCCGCAGTTTTCAGCCCAGCCCAATGCTCCTAGCCCCGATGGCGCGATCCGCTTGCGCCAGGAGTTTGAAAGGGGGCATTTCCAGGTCGCGGCCATATTTCGTTCCATAGGCGCGTTTGTTCCCACCACGCCAATACCCAAGACCGATTCCGTCTTCGGCTGGGGCGTGAATGCATCCACTGGTATCGAATTATTCGGGAAGGACAATGTCATCTTTGCCGTCGCGGCAGGGCACGGGATCTCGCGATACCTTCAGGACACTTCTGGACTGGGAATTGATGCGGAAGCAGAGTCGTCCACGAGCCTGAAGGCCACGCCAGCCGTGGGAGTGGAAGCCGCCTATCAGCACTATTGGCTCAAAAAATTGCGTTCCAGTGCGATCTATTCGTATGCGGCAGTGAATAATACGTCGTTTTTCGCAACGGCAGCACCAGCAACCTATAACCACGCGACATACACCGGCGCCAACTTGATCTGGAATCCATATGGATCCTTCAATGTAGGAGCAGAGTTCCTCTACGGCTGGGCGATGGAGCAAAGCGGACTAAAGGCAAATGCGCCGCGCATTCAATTCAGCGCAAAGTACAGTTTCGTGAAAATAGACGCCGACCGCTAAGAGCGGCTCTGCAGCAGTGTCGACACTTGCACAAAACATATTCACCTCAGAATGCAGCTCAAGTGGCCAGGGGCGCTGGAATTACGCGAGAATCCTACCTTGAGAAAATTGCGCCGGGACTCGCAAGAGTGCTTGACATGCTCCCGATTACCCTAGCCGATGCCACCGGGCTTTACACGGTAGAAGAAATTGCCGAAACCTTGCGGAAACGTACGGAGTGGCGCCTCTGGGCCGAGTCCCGACAGCGCAGACCTAAAGACCGCAAGATTCCTATCTATCCGGATTTGTGCGAGGCGATCAGGGCTTACCAGAGTGCGGAATCGCTCTTGGCGAGAACGAAATGAAGGCTCGCACAAATAGATGAGTCCCATTTCTCTGCGCCACGCGGGCTCCACCTCACAAGTCAAGGAGTGACTCTCAAATGGCCGAGAAGAAGCAAGCCGGTGATAGCACCAAGCGTTTAAAGCGCAGGAAGTACGAAAAGCAGCTGCGGCGGCTCCAAGCGGAACTATGCAAGCTTCAGGATTGGGTCAAGTACAAGGGTCTACGCGTCATTGTCCTGTTCGAGGGCCGTGACGCTGCTGGCAAAGGAGGCACGATTCGTGCCATTACGGAACGGGTCAGCCCTCGCGTGTTTCGCCAGGTGGCCTTAGCGGCTCCTTCCGACCGAGAAAAGAGCCAGATGTATTTCCAGCGCTATATGCAGCAATTTCCAGCTGCAGGCGAGGTAGTGATCTTTGACAGAAGTTGGTACAACCGTGCCGGCGTGGAATACGTGATGGGGTTTTGCACCCCCGAAGAACACCGCAGATTCCTAGATCTTTGTCCCGTGGTCGAGAAGTACATTGTTGATGCAGGGATCATCCTCATCAAATACTGGCTGGAAGTCGGTCAGAAAGAACAATTACGCCGTTTTGAAGCGCGCATTAAGGATCCGCTGCGTCAGTGGAAGCTTAGTCCAATGGATTTGGAATCCTTTCGACTCTGGTACGAATATTCTCGAGCTCGCGACTTGATGCTAAAGGCTACTGACTCCAAGCATGCGCCGTGGTATATCGTTCGTTCCGACGACAAAAGGAGTGCGAGGCTTAATTGTATCTCCCATCTCTTGAGCAAGATCCCTCACCGCAGCGCTCCACATGACAAAGTCAAATTGCCGAATCGTAAAACCAAACACAGTTATGACGATCAGGCTCCGCTAAGGGGAAGACACTTCATCGCCGAAAGATTCTAGCTTGCGACTGCAAACGGGTGCTCGCTCGCTATTAAGTCCTTTGGATTGACTGACACGGAGCTGAACATCGATTTTGCCTCGATGTTCAATACATAGAAGGGAGAGATCCCCGTACTACTTTTCGTTGCCGCCGGACACAGCGGCTGCCTTTGCTTCTCGACCTCTTAAAGGGATTTCCCTGAACGCTGCCATTTTGCCGAGTAGTCGTTGATTCCGTCCTTAACATAGCGCGTTCGGTTAGGCGCATGAAAAGGGCGTTCGTTATTTTTCTCATTCTCCGTGAACAGTAGGTCGACCGGTCCGTCGCAGTGTAAGAACCGCTCGCCGAATCCAGGATGTGATGCGCAAATAGTCCAATTACCTCTCGCAGTGCGCACCTTCTGGAATACGGGCCGCGGACCACCCTCTTTCCACGAACATGGGTTTCGGAACCACAGTGTGGGTAGCACATGCAACGTCGCCGATTCTGGTCCGCGGTTGAATATCGTGATTCGGATCAGGATGCTTTTCGGCGTTTCCTTCGCATACTCCACGAACACATCGAAGTGCCGGTCCTCATCGAATACTCCGGTATCAAGCAATTCGTATTCGAGTTCCTCGCGTGAACTCCTTCGATTTGTTTCCACTAAGTCGACATACGGAAATTCCGATTGTGGATATTTGTACAGATACTTCATGTCGTTGGCGTGCTGTCCAGATAGAAGTAGTACTCTTTGACATCTTCGCCGTGGTTTCCTTCGCCATTCGTCAGTCCGAAAAGGCGTTCTTTCAGGATGGGATCTTTGCCATTCCATAGGCAAAGCGCGAAACAAAGATTCTGGTTCTCGTCTGAAATTCCGGCGAGCCCGTCCTCTCCCCAACGGTAGGTCGCGAGCGTGCCTGATCGTGCGGGAAGTACTCCCAGGAATTGCCATCTGTGCTGTAATCTTCGCGAACCGTGCCCCACTGGCGTTCACTCAGGTAGGGTCCCCATTTTTTCCATGGCGTACGTGGAACCCGTGCCTCCACAAGACGCTTCACTTCCGCAGTTTTCTCCGTGGGTGCCTTATCCTGGGTTCAGTGGGCAGACTAGTCCCTTTCAATGCTCAATCACTAAAGGCTTGCCGGATCGTTAGAACCCGCACCTGCAAATTGCTTCTTGTACTGTTGATCAGTACACTTTCTTGACTGGCAAACAAAGGATGAACTGTCAATACTTACAGCAGCTTGCCGCTGTGCGGCCTTGCAAGCTTTACGATGGTGAGGCTCCTAAGTGCAGGATCATTTCGTATCCTTGTGATGCTTGGCTTGCATCTCACCGCAGGGTTCAACCATGCGCAGGACCTCGCTCCTCGCGCCTATCTGATCACGCCCATTCACTCCAATGCGGTCACTTTGACCTATTCCTTTTTTGATGGAACCCTTCTTTTCGAAGGGACACTCCCGCTTTCGGGCGCCACTGCACAGGCTCATGTCGCCATTTTCAACTACACTCGTTCCCTCGGCTTCTTTGGCCGCACGGCAAACCTCACCGCTTCTTTGCCCTACGGGGTTGGCAACTTTCGCGGCACGGTTGCCGACGCCGAGGTACTTGCGTATCGCTCCGGCCTCTTGTCCACGACTTTTCGATTCTCGGTCAACTTGATCGGCGGCCCTGCAATGGACGTGACCGCATTCAAGAATTGGCAACAGAAGACCATTCTTGGTGTCAGCATCCGGTTCGTACCTAGAACGGGGCAATACGATCCAACGAAACTCATCAATCTCGGCACCAACCGCTGGGCCTTCAAACCCGAACTCGGCTATTCGCATCGCTGGGCGCACTGGATTCTGGATGCATACGGTGGCGTGTGGCTTTATAGCACCAACCCTGAATTCTTCTCGCACAATCAATTCTCGCCGGACGTCAACACGCAGGCGCAAAGTCCTGTAGGTTCCTTTGAGGGCCACCTCAGTTACGACTTCAAGCCTCGCTTGTGGGTGTCGCTCGATGGCAACTACTGGTTTGGTGGCACCACCAGCCTGAATGGAGTGCAAAACCCCAGCACACTTCAAGGAAATTCTCGGGTCGGCGGAACCGCTTCAATTCCGCTAGGTAGACATCAGGCAATCAAATTCAGCTATAGCAACGGCGCTTACATCAGATATGGCGGGAACTTTCAAAATGTCTCTGTGGCTTGGCAGTACTCCTGGTTGGGCAGACCTTGATCATCCGGAAAACGCGACTATCATGAACTTTCCGCTCTTGGTATTCGCCTTATCGCTGGTCATCTTGCTGCTCGCGGTCGTCATCGGTGACTTCCTTCGCGGCAAGATTCATACTTTGAACGACGTCGAGCGGGATGATTTTGGCGTTGCGCAAAATGCAACCCTAACTCTCCTGGCCCTTCTCATAGGTTTCAGCTTCTCCATGGCCATTAGTCGCTATGACCAACGCAAGAACTATGAGGAAGCAGAAGCTAACGCGATTGGTACTGAGTACGTGCGCGCCGACCTTCTTCCTGCCCGAGACTCCGTGAAGGTGCGCGACCTGCTAAGGAAGTATCTCGATCAGCGGATTCTCTTTTATGAGACTCGTTCCCGTGCTCACGTTGCACAGATCGAGGCAGAAACATTGAAACTGCAGAACGAGTTATGGACCGCGATCAAACCCGCTGCAGCTGCAGATCCGAACTGCGTGCTGGCCCTTGTGGTTTCAGGCATGAACGACGTGTTGAATTCACAAGGCTATACCCAGGCGGCATGGTGGAACCGCATTCCGGTTGCAGCCTGGGGGCTAATGGCCGCGATCTCCATTAGTTCAAACCTGCTGATCGGCTATGGTGCCCACGGTAGAGATTGGCGGACACTCCTAATCGTTCCGATTATCGTCTCCATCGCATTCCTTCTTATAGCCGACCTTGACAGCCCACATGGCGGGGCCATTCGCGTGATGCCTCAGAATCTTATTAGCCTTTCCCAGTCGCTGTCATCGCAGTAGGAGCTGACAAAGCGCTTTGTTAGCTTGTTAGGGGCGTGCTGGATCGCGTGTGAACGAGAATCGCTGGGATGTTAGGCGACTAGTGACACGAACCGTCGTCGATAAACTGGTTGTTCGCGGCCATCGCGGCCAGGGAGTGCGCACAGTTGAGAATTCTCTTGTCCAACGGATCGTTTTCTAGCGCATCCGTCCCGACGTATGTCCGCGATTTATTCGCTTCCGCGAACCTATCGCTTAGCTTCTTCATATTACTCAGCTCATTCGTAAGCAGTTGGAAGGCATTCCGGTCCGCCTCGGTTACTACTGCCAGCGAAACGAGCCGGAGATCCTTTTGGGCTTCTGCATAAGAACTTGCCACCCAAGCCTCGGTCACCGGCATTTCCTGCCGGACCGCATGCACTAAGGTGCTTCGCCATTCCCTGATGACAGCCATTTCCTCGATCGCCGCTTGCAGAAAGTTTTTGGAGAATCCGAGAGTCGCAGAATCTCCCGCCTCCGGATTCTTTGCCGTAGTACTCGGTCCCGGCGAGGGCAAGGTCACCACAATTTGAGTCCCGCTGAAGCTGAGCGAACCGTTTGCCAGCCGCGTCAATGCCTCTATTTCGACGTACGAGTGTCCACCCATCTCCACCACCGGAAGCTCTCCCGGATGTCCGGTTAGAACGAGAGTCCGAATCTGTGGAGCGGCATGAACCACAGCGAAGACCGATAGGCAGGATAAGAATATCGACACAAAGAACGTTCTACGTGACACTGAATGCCTCCTAAGGAACATGCCGGCCTTGTGCAGCGAACAGATGTCAGACTCCCAGATACCGTCTACGTCATCAGAGCAACAATGACCGTGCCCCATGTCGTGAGCAAGATGTGCCCGAACGCTACCGTATATGAATATCCAAGCATAGCAACGGGACTTTCGGATTTCTCTTGGACTGCGGCGACACCTGCGATCATTGTTTGTGCGCCGGCCAGTCCGCCCAGCAGCAGTATCGGATTCAGCCTCAGTAGATAGCGACCAACGACCAGACCCGCCAGCAGAGGTATGAGAGTCACTACGACTCCGCCAAGGAAAAGGATGTAGCCGTATTCCTTCACTGCGTTGACAAAGATAGGGCCCGCTTTGAGCCCGACCATAGCAACAAAAGCCGTTAGCCCCATGGATTTCATAAAGCTAATCGCGGCATCCGGCATCCTCCCGAACCAAGGCTTCACCGAACGCAGCCATCCCACAAGAAGGCCAGCTAGAAGTGTTCCCACACTCGTGCCTAAGGCTATCCTCAGATTTCCGACAGGTATGGTGAGGATGGCGCCGATCAATACACCTAGAAACACAGCTATGCCTAACACGACAAAATCACTTTCTTCAGTCGGATTAACCAGCGTGCCGACCAGCGGCGCCAATCTTTCGACCGCAGCTTCTGAACCGGTTACGTGAAGTGTGTCGCCCTGCTCGACTACCGTGCCTGGCCCGATCGGTATTGATTGGCCGACTCGCGTAATGCTGCGCAACAACACGCCGCGTGCTTCGTCGATGCTCTCTACGATCTCACGCAAAGTCTTCCCAGCAACCATCTTGCTGGTGACATACAGTCTATATGAGGCCACCGGAATCTCCAGTAGTTCGGGATCGGTCGCTTCGAGTGTTGAAGAGGAAAGCAGGCTCACCAGTGCTTCGGTGCGCCCAAGCACCGCAATTGTGTCCCCCGCTTCCAGCACGGTAGTGGGGAGCGACCAGAAAATCTCTCCACTCCGCCGAATTCGCTCGACGAAAAGTCGCGCAGCAGGCACTGCCTTCTCGGCCTCGGCGACGGTCTTCCCGACCACTCGACCATTTGGACGAATTGTATAAGCTCGATAGCTGATCGGCTGCCACGCGGAAGATACGCCGAGTTTGGCGTGCTTTATTCCTAGTTTCTGTTCGACCTTTCTAGATTCTGCTCGCATGTCGATCCGCAGCAGTTTTGGTCCGATGCTCGAACAGACAAGGATCACGCCCAAGGTACCGAAGATGTAGCAAATCGCATCTGCAACTGCGACGTGTGCAATCCATTGCTGCTTTTGCTCGTCGGCCGCGGCCAAGCCTCGAATCGCCTCACTTGCCGTACCAATCGCGGGCGATTCGGTCAAAGCCCCCGAGAGTAAACCAGCGGCGTATCCGGGGTCGAGTTTTAAAGACCTCGCGACCGCATAAGCAGCTACAAGACCGATCACTGGAACAAAGATGCCCAGAACCGCCCATCGCCAGCCTTCTCCCTTCAGATTGGCAAAGAAGCCTGGCCCGACCGAATAACCGATTCCAAAAAGGAACAGCAGGAACAGCAGCGCCTTCGCCTGGTCAGATACCGGAACGCGAAAAAAGTTGCCAATCAGAACTCCGGCCAGCAAAGAACCCGTCACTACACCCAAGCCAACACCACGAAACTTCAGTCGTCCGATCAGGTATCCGATGCCAATGGCTAGATAAACCGCCATTTCAGGGTATTTTGTGAACACATCGGACAGCCACGCCATAGGGCATCCTATTCGCTTACTACTAAGACGCTTCCCGAGGACTCGTGTATGTGAGCTCTGGTCATGGCCGCCATAGTAGTCGGGAGACTGCGGCAGCCTGGCGAACTATGCTCCGGCTGCCTTCTTGGCGCTGTCATGGCCCTGCGAGGCTTCGAATGCATGTCGGTAGCCCCGTGCGATCGAGCGAACTCCGCGCCCGATTTCTTCGTAAACCTCATCATTCAGATTGGCCAGCGAGACTCGCAGCGACCATTCTGGCGCTTCGAAACCGCCTCCGTTCAGCAACACGATTCCGTGATCCTCAGCAAGCCGAAACGCTAGATCGAGAGGGTGAACATTCTTCTTAAGGTACTCGACCGCTGCTTCTCCAATGTTCTTGCGTGCGAAAAACTCGAAGTCAATCAGACCGTAGTAGGCGTCGTAATGAGGGTTGGGCGCAACCTCGATACCCAAGCCCTCGATCGTTGCTTTGGCACGCCGGTGCACGATCTCCATGCACGCCTTTTGATACAGCTTGGCTTCGTCCATCATCTCTGCGAGAGAAAACAGGCTCATCATGACCTGTTGAGGCAACGACAAGCCCGCCGTGTGGTTAAGCGCAACGTCTCGGCTGTCCGCCACAATGCGGTCGATGAACTTGATCTTGCGCGGTTCGAGCGCCAGCGGCCCATAGCGCTTGTCGAGCGCTTTGAGCTCAGCATCGGGCAGCTTCGCGATTCTTCGGTCGAAGATATTGTCTTCGTGAACGGCAATCACGCCCAGGCGCCAACCAGTCGCGCCGAAATACTTCGAATAAGAATAGACACCAATAGTGTTCTGTGGGAGTTCGCCTAGCAACGACCGGAACTCCGGAACGAAAGTTCCATACACATCGTCGGTCAGAACCATCAGATCAGGACGCTTCGACCTCACCAGATTCGCGAGCTTACCGATCGTCTCTTTACTCAACGCGACACCAGTCGGGTTGCCGGGATTCACGACGAAGAATGCCTTGACCTTTGGGTCCTCCAGCTTTTTCAGTTCCGCCTCAGTGAACTGAAACCGATTTTCTTGCGGCGCCTGGATATTAACGACATTGAGGTCGTAATCCTCAAGGTGCGTCATTTCGATATACGGCGTGAAAATGGGTGTGCCCAGGGCAATCGTGTCACCGGGCCGCAGCAAGCGATTCGCTTTGAGCGACTTAAAGATGTAGCACATCGCTGCAGTGCCGCCTTCAACGGCATAGAGATCAAACTTACCCGCTGGGCGCGGATCCCCGCACATCGCCCACATCAGGTACTCGTGCGCGATGCGCTCGTTATGAATCAGCATGCGATCCGGGACGGGATAGTTGTCGCCGATGATCGAATCTACGAGCTCATGAACGAAAGCGTCCGGCTCGAACCCGAACTTTTTGACCGCGAATGCCACCATGTCCTTGAGAAAGGACGCACCGGGCATCTCCGCATGTTTAGCGAGCCACGCCTTGAGGCGGTCAGCGATTCCTGCAAGTTGCGGCATTCCGCCGATGCCAGCATCGTGCTCCATTACACGCTTGCTCTCGGTAATCGCGAACTGACCGAGTAGAAAGTAGCCCTCGCGCGGAGTGGTGGCGATCCAGTTTGGATTACCACGGCCCGCATTCAGGAAGGTTGCCTGTGTCGTACGGGAGGTCTTCTTGGCGAGTTTGATTAGCTCGTCTTTGATTTCGAACGGGCTAAGCGATTCGAAGTTACGAAGCTCCAACACATCCATAGCTATCTCCTTTTCATTGACCTCTGTTCATCAAAATAATTAGAACCATTCCCCAGATTGTTAGCAGCGTGTTACCGACCGCGTAGGTAACGGTGTAACCCAGCGCGGGAATTTGGCTTTGCGCTCGATCGCAAACCAACCCCAACGAAGCAGTCGTCGTCCGCGCCCCGGAAAGGATGCCGAGCAAGATTGCGTCATGGAAACGAAAGACGTATTTACCGACATACAAGCCCAGGATCAGCGGCACCGTCGTTGCCAGCGCTCCCCACAAAAATAGGCTCACTCCCTGCGTTTTCAAGCCGTTCACGAAGCCCGGCCCGGCTGAGATGCCCACGATGGCTATGAAAATGTTGAGCCCAACCGAGTTCATGAACCAGACCGTGGGCGACGGGATTCTTCCGAAAAACGGGCGCGTTGAGCGCAGCCAACCAAGTACCAGCCCGGCGATCAGCGCTCCTCCTGCAGTCGAAAGCGTTAGTGGGACGCCGCCAATTTTCCAAACCAGCGCGCCAATCAAAGCGCCCACCGCAATCCCTGCCCCGATGAACGCAACGTCGGCGATATCCGTCGGCCGATCCGCGACGCCTAACATCCTGGCGGCAGCGCTCGTATCCTGCGTGCGGCCCACCAGGGTGAGAATGTCCCCGCGATAAATCTTCGTATTGGGCAGGATGGGGATCGATGTAGCGGTAGCGCCGCGTGCTATTTTCCTCAAGAAAATTCCGCGCGCGGCGGGCATTACTGCAATTTCGGCCAGAGTCTTTCCGTCCACTTCTTTGCTGGTCACGTACGCGTCGACGCCCTCTACGGGCACGCTCAGCAGTTCCGGGTCATCCACTTCTGTGGGAACATTGCCCGCGTTCACGACCGATTCGCGCCCGCTTGCCACGGCGGCGAGCTTGGCGCGTTCTCCGATGATATTCACCAACGCCTCGCGGGTCCCCGCGACGGCCACCACGTCGTTTTCGCGTAGCACGGTGTCCGCGGCCGCTTCCTCGACGACTCCGTTGCGACGAAGACGCAGAACGAAGACTCGAGCATTCGGTACGAGGGCCTCGGCCTCGACGGCACGCAGACCAACGACCTTGCCGTTAGACTGTACACGAAACGCGCGCATCTCCCAGCGGTGCCAGGCCGAGCCTGCTCCCCCGAGCTCCTTCGCGCCTCCCCCTTCCTTCTCCTCGTACTCCTTGCAGGCTTTGGGCAAGTTCATCCTGACCAAAGCAGGGCAGAGCACAGCAATTACGATCGCAGATCCAACCGTCCCAAACATGTAGGTCACTGCATAAGCAATGGGCATTGAGTCGAGCAACCTCTTCGTTTCGTCCGCAGCCAGACCGAAGCGGTTGATGGCGTCCGTGGAGAGGCCCATGGCGGCCGAAATCGTTTGTGACCCAGAGTAGAGCCCAGCCGAGTAGCCCAAGTCATAGCCGATGAACTTACAGATTGCGACCGGAACTACCAGACAGAAGACGCATTGGACGACCGCAAAAAGGGCTTGAGGCAAACCATCCTTTGCCACTCCGCGCACGAACTGCGGCCCGACGCCATACCCAACGGCAAAAAGAAACATCAAAAATACAAATGCCTTGAGTGGCTGCGAGATGCTGATGCCGATCTGGCCGATCAATACGCCCGCCAGCAGTGTCGCGGTCACCGACCCTAGCCCGATTCCTTTGAACGTAAATCTCCCGAAGTAGTAACCCAAAGCCAGAGTTAAAAAAATTGCGACCTCTGGGTACTGGCGGAGAGTAGTAGCCAACCAATTGAATATGGCCATCGCACTTAGCTCCTCGCTTTGATCAGCTCAGTGATTTTTAAGACCGGGCTCGCGTCGTAGGCATCAGTCCTAAACCTAGTCGGCTGCACCTGACTTACGCTTAGCTTTCTCGGTGTGCGCGACATCGCCGCTCGGTTGCTTCACTGACTTCAGAAACGCTGGATTCAATAGCTTCAGCCCAAGCCCTGCGGCGTAACCGTGAATCTCTTTAACGTCCAATTTGCGCATGAATCCAATCGTTTCGGCGTCGATCACCTGACCGGGCACCATGATCGGAAATCCCGGCGGATACGGAATCACAAAGTTTGCCGAGACAAGTTCAGGCCCTTCTTTTAGCCGTTTGTCGATCTCCGGACTGAATAACTTCAAGTGCTCACACTGCTTCTCGCGGTACGCCGCAAAGAATGCCGATCGCATGTCTCCTTCACTCGTAACGCTCGATGGGTCTTCTCGGAAATTCTTGTAGAAACTCGTGAAGTTGGGAAGGTTAGGAACATCCGTCATCAACGATTTCACCCGCCCCGCAAACTCCTCCTTGGCCGCGCTCCCCCCGTTCACCAGTTTCTTGTCGATCTCCTCCGAAATAACGACCAGCACCTTAATCAACTGCGCGATATCGCTGCGGGTGTTGTTGATATTTGTTTGCAACAGGACGCTGTTTCTGGAAGTCTTGTTGAGCTGAATATCGTAGTCGGCTGACAGCATGTTTTTGAACTGAGTGCCGTCGAATCCCGCCCAGCCACAGACGAGCGTGAGCCGCGTGACATCCAATGCAAATTCGTCTTCTCTGAAGGCGTCCACCGCTTTTGCCCAGTTCATCCCGGGCTCCAAGTAATCGACGAATCCTGAACTCCTGAACTCGGTGGGAATCATTTCATTCGCACCCAGCACACGGAAATACTTCGAGACCAGCGCGTGGGAGTTCACTTCGCGGCGAACGTCAAGCGCCAACTGAATGGCGCGATTCACAAGTTCATACCCCTCGAGTTCCATCTGGCGTCTGGCAACATCCAGCGAGGCGATAATCTGCAGGTTAGGCGAAGTAGATGCGTGCGTAAAAACAGCTTCGTGAAACTGCTCTTCTACAGTGTGATAGTCCGGATCCTTTACAAGCACCATGGATCCTTGCCGTAAACAGGACATGGACTTATGCGTAGAATTCGTCTGATACACGCGCAACCGAACTTTTTCCGGGTTGGCAAGCAGGCGGGTATCCAACAGGGTCTTCTCACTTGGATTTGCGCCAAGTTTCTTTTCTTGGTCTTTATACGCCTGCTGATAGGCTGGATCTTTGAACTTGCGCTCCAGAATTGCTGCTGCACCCATCGCCGTGCGGCGACGATAAAAGGGACTCCATCTGGCAAAGCCAAACCATGCTTCATCCCAGAGAAATATCAGGTCGGGCTTTATTGCGAGGCACTCCTCCATCACCCGCTCGACGTTATAGATGTGGCCATCAAAGGTACAGTTTGTAAGCACCAAAAGCCGGGCTCGGTCTAACTTTCCCTCGTTCTTCAGATCGAGCAGAGCTTTTTTTATCGTGCGTAGCGGAACCGCCCCATACATCGAGTATTGCGTAAGAGGGTAAGCTTCGACATAGAGAGGAAACGCGCCGGCGATGACCGCTCCGTAGTGGTGAGACTTGTGACAGTTGCGGTCCACCAGCATGATGTCGCCCGGTGCAAGCAGCGCCTGCTCAACCATCTTGTTGGACGTCGAAGTTCCGTTGGTGACAAAAAAGACGTGATCGGCTCCAAAAGCCCGGGCAGCCTTCTCCTGAGCAGCTTTGATGGTGCCAGTAGGCTCAAGCAAACTGTCTAGACCACCTGTGGTTGCGGAGGATTCGGCGAGAAAGAGATTCAAGCCATAGAACTGGCCCATGTCCCTGATCCAATTCGATTTGAAGATGGATTTGCCTCTTGCAACTGGTAGAGCGTGAAACGTGCCAATTGGCCTTTGCGAATATTTCTGTAAGTTATCAAAATAGGGAGTGTGGTACCTGTCCGCTACGCCATCCAGAATGCTCAGATGCAGCTCTAGAGGTTCCTCAACCTGGTAGAAGATGCGCCGCATACACGAACCGCGGACGTCACCCGCGATCTTCTCTGGTTCGCGATCGCTCAGGAAAAAGATGTCGAGCTCGGGTCGCAGTTGTTTCAACCCCTCTGCAAGGGCCAAAGCAAATTGCCCGCTGTCCTGGGAGATATTGCCGGCTGCGAGGTGTGCCATTAGAAATTCGCGCAAGACTGGGCTGTAATGGGACGAAGGAAAAGGAATGCCTTCATAGATGACCACGGCTTCGAGGCTGCCGTTGAGGATCGTCCCCAAAACGGCATCTTCGAAATTCCCGACAAAAACGGGTTCATAGATGAACTGGTCCTTGGGTCTACGTAGTTTGCGCAGTTCTTGAGCCAGGCCCGGCCATTTTGCTGAAGGAGCAGGGCTCACCATCAAAACTTCGAAATAGGGCCGATGCTGCACCTCCTCACTCGCACCAGGTACGCGTTCCGCCATATTTATTGAGGGTTGTTCCTCGGATTCCCAGTCGTCTAGATTAGAGCGGTATGAATGTGTGAGAAGAGCGGTACTGATGGCCTGTGCCAGATGAACGCTCCCCGTCGCGTCACCTGAAGCGATGCGCTCCCCGAGCGTTCGTAGCAAAGGCGCCCCTGGATAAGCAAAGAAGTCCTCCCATTGACGCAACTCCTGGAAGGACCAGAGGGTTGCAGCCTTTTGTTTTTCTCTTTGGGCAGGTTCTTGATTTGCGACGCCTTCCCACACACGTGCTGCCTGGAGCAGGGAACGCCAGCGATCAAATCGAGCTTCAGCAACAGTAAAGAACTGATCGACGCGGGCAGCTGCTGCTCTTGATGCAGTACTCATCGGGGTCTCCGTGCTGGTCCATTGACGCGTGCGCTGGCCATTCACGCGCGCCGGGTGCACGTTACGGAACCGATGCAGTGCACGGAACTGGCAAAACTTACAGCGAGAACCCGTCCGCGGTGGCCGAAGACAAGATCCGCATAGCTTTTTCTTTCCGACGAAGTCGATTGAATGAAATGTCGCGGGACGTAAAAGAAACTGTTAACAGTGACAGTGCCGAATCACTATGAGTGCGACCTTAAGGCCAGGTGACTCGCTTGGTGCTCTTCCTTATGGGCACACGCTGCGAGTTCCGTAAAACCGGATTCAAATGCTGCGAACCAAATACCTGCAGTGAAAACCGAGCCGTCGTTCGTTTGCTGATGAGATTGCGAGCAGACGCACAAGTTGGCGTCCAACTGTGTTGAAGCTCGTCGAGGGAAGGGCCTTCGATCTCGTCATCACCTGGACCGAAACTAACGGTAAAGAAGATATAGACCTCTTGAGAGAATCCGTCACGTACGTCCGCATATTCGGCTAATTATTCTGACGGACGAAAATGCGCCAACAGACGTGATCATGGCGATGCGGGAGGGTGCATTCTGCTGCTTCTCGAAGCCATTCGAAATTGCCTCCTTGGCTGAGATCGTGCGCTCCGCCACGACAGTGCCCCCTTGGGACGATGGTATCGAACTTGTGTCTGCCACACCGGATTGGATCAGCATCATCGCCCGTCGCGATAAACAAACCGCAGAGAGGTTAATCCAGTTCTTTCGTGAAATGACGGATTTAAAGGATCCTGAAAGGGAAGATGTCGCAACCGCTTTTCGCGAAATGCTGATCAATGCCATCGAGCATGGAGGAAATTTCGATCCAAGCCAATACATTGAAGTCTCGTATGTTCGCACGCGAAAATCGGTTATATGCAGGATCAAGGATCCTGGCCAGGGATTCTCAATCGAAGAAGTTCACCACGCAGCTGTCAACAATCCTTCCTACGATCCGGTCCGTCACATTTCTTTTCGAGAGGCCTCGGGTCTAGCACCCGGCGGCGATGGTGTCTTGCTGGTTAAGCATTTGGTGGATGAGCTGATGTATAGTGAAAAAGAAATGAAGTTCTTTTAGTCGAGTATCTGCGCGCTGCTGCCGGCACTACTCAAACCTTGTGAGGTATTGGCAACACGGCATTGGTAGATGTAGTGAGAGTGCCGATGCACTGCT
>Ga0306926_10000091_pt1 | contig 68995 bp, 56 predicted proteins | sample flu12Cox44000178_FD_203759 | JGI IMG/M metagenome (GOLD analysis project Ga0306926, IMG submission 203759) | Lab enrichment of tropical soil microbial communities from Luquillo Experimental Forest, Puerto Rico - flux8day.12C.oxic.44.000.178 (v2)... | ecosystem: Environmental > Terrestrial >... | reverse complement strand
GGGGTATTGATGGCCAAACTCGCGGCCGAACGAGGAAAGCTCGCCCCGGCGTTGAGCAAAGGCCACGCAAAACTGCGGGCTGAATTATGTGCCGCGCTATCTTTGCCGCTCGAGGCGCGCGAGGAAGGGCTCACGGCCGATTTCTGCGCCGAGGGCGCCTGTGACGAGATTGGCTTGCGCGCTGCGGCGGCAGCGTTGGCCGACGGATCTCGTACTGATCGGGAGCGCGGGGAGGTCATCGCGGCGTGGTGCGAGGCTCCGGGGCAGCGGCATCTAATGCTGGCGACCTATGCCAGCGCCTACTTGACCGAGGAAGGCGAGATCCGCAAGCACCTGATTACCAAGGACGCCGCCGGCGCTGCCGCCTGGGATGTCCGGGCGGTCCTCGGCGCCGAGGCGCGGCGGGTCAAAAACTTCGAGCAAGCGCTGGCTGCGGCAGCGGTGGTCGAGGCCAGCTGTGCGCTCACTCGGCTCGGTGGAGCGCTGCTGCATACCTTTGCCGAGCGCAAGCGAGCCCAGGGGGTGCTTGACTATGATGATCTCGTGTCAAAGGCGCTCGACCTGCTGCGGCGGCGCGAAGCCGCGCCTTGGGTCCTGTTCAAGCTCGATGGCGGTCTCGACCACATCCTGATCGACGAAGCACAAGACACCAATCCGGAGCAATGGGCGATCGCCGCCGCGCTCGCCGAGGAGTTCTTTGCCGGCGAAACGGCGCGCCATCGCCACCGCACGATCTTTGCCGTCGGTGACGCGAAGCAATCGATCTACAGCTTTCAGCGCGCCGACCCGCGCGCCTTTTTTGCCATGCGGCAGCATTTCGAACGGCGCGTCACCGCGGCTCGTCAGGACTGGCGGGTGGTACCGCTCGAGGTCTCTTTCCGCTCGACCGAGCCGGTATTACAGGCGATCGACGCGATTTTCCGGCATCAGGCGGCGCATGACGGCGTCGCTCTCGACGGCAGCGAGATTCGCCACCTCGCAGCGCGCACTGGGCATGCGGGGCTGGTCGAACTCTGGCCGCCGGCTGTCCCGCAGCCGGAGGAGCCGCCCGACCCCGCCGCGTTGCCGATTACGCGCCATCGCATCACCGAGCCGCGCGCACGGGTTGCCCTTGCGATTGCCGCGACCATCAAGCGTTGGCTCGATGGCGAAGAAATCCTCGCGTCCCGCGGCCGCCCGATCCGCGCGGGGGATGTCATGGTGCTGGTGCGGCGCCGCAACCAATTCGTCGGCGAATTGTTGCGAGCGCTGAAACAGCGCGACATTCCCGTCGCCGGGGCCGACCGGCTGATGCTGACCGAGCAGCTCGCTGTCCAAGACCTGGTCGCACTGGGCAAGTTCTTATTATTGCCCGAGGACGATCTGACGCTTGCCACGGTGCTGAAAGGCCCCCTCTTTGGCATCGACGAGGAGATGCTGTTCGATCTCGCCTATGGGCGCGGTCAGGAAAAGCTGTGGCATCGCCTGCGGGCACGAGCTGCGGGAAGCGCAAAGTTGGGCGCGGCCGCCGAACGGCTCTCGGCGCTGCTCGCTCGAGCTGATTTCGTCCCGCCTTACGAACTATATGCCGAGATCCTCGGTGCCGGGGGCGGGCGACGGGCCTTGCTCGAGCGGCTCGGGACCGAAGCCGCGGATCCTGTCGACGAATTCCTCGAATTGGCGCTCGCATACGAAAGGGAGCACCCGCCCTCGCTGCAAGGATTTCTGCACTGGCTGGAGGCCGGCGACATTGAAATCAAGCGCGATTTCGGAGCACGGCGGCGCGATGAGGTCCGCATTCTGACCGTGCACGGTGCCAAGGGGCTCGAAGCCCCGATCGTGTTTCTGCCCGACACGATGCAGCTGCCGAAGCAACCGGAAACCTTGCTCTGGTCAGAGGGCGACGAGTTGCCCTTATGGTGCCCGCGGCGGGATCTTGCGGTCCCGTTCTATACCACCCAAAAACAGGCATTGCGCGCGAGTCACCTCCAGGAATACCGGCGCCTCCTTTACGTAGCTTTGAGCCGGGCGCAGGACCGGCTCTATATCTGCGGCTGGCAAACCCGAGAGCCGCTGAACGAGGCATGTTGGCACGCTCTCTGCCGTCTGGGTCTCAGCGAGATCGCCAGTCCCTTTGCCTTCGACGCGTCAGCGCTGATCGGCCGCGAGGGATGGTGCGGCGACGGGCTGAGGCTCGCCAATGCGCAGACTGTCCCGGCGGTCGTGGAACGCCCGGCCGAACCAGCGCGCCTCGCGGGGTGGCTGCCGAATTGGGTGAGGCAGCCGCCCCCACCCGAGCCCGACCCGCCCAAGCCGCTCGCCCCATCGCGGCCGAGCGGTGATGAGCCGGCCTCTCTCTCACCACTTGCCGCAGCGGGACGCGACCGCTTCAAGCGCGGTCTTCTCGTCCATCGACTGCTGCAGACCCTGCCCGAATTGCCGGTCGCGGAGCGCGAAATCGCAGCGCAACGATTTCTGGCACTGCCGATACACGGCCTTGCCGTCGGCGAGCAGGAGGAGATCCGGCGCGAGACCTTGGCGGTGTTGAGCCACCCCGATTTCGCGGCGCTGTTCGGACCGGGTTCGCACGCCGAGGTGCCGCTCATCGGCCTGATCCCCACCTCCGCAGGGACCAGCCATGCCGTATCGGCGCAGATCGATCGGCTCGTCGTCACCGAAGACCGCGTGCTGATCGTCGATTACAAAACCTTGCGTCCTCCACCCGCTACCGAGGAGGCGGTCGCGCCGCTTTATCTGCGGCAACTGGCAATCTATCGAGCGGCGCTTGCCCGCATTTATCCCGGACGCGAGATCCGCTGTGCCTTGTTGTGGACGGAAGGCCCGCGGCTGATGCCGATCAGTCCTGCGACCCTTGCGGGTTACTCGCCTTGACGTGGCTTTTTCGGCTCCCCTAATTTCAGCTCGTGTTAACCGGAGGAACATTCTGATGAAGCCGATCGCCGTCACCGACAGCAATTTCGACGCCGAAGTGCTTCGCGCGAGCGGGCCCGTTCTCGTCGATTTCTGGGCCGAGTGGTGCGGCCCCTGCAAGATGATCGGCCCCTTCCTTGAGGACCTCGCCGCCGACATGGCCGGCAAGTTGACGGTTGCCAAGGTCAACATCGACGAGAACCCGCAGACCCCGATGAAATACGGGGTGCGCGGAATTCCGACCGTCATCTTGTTCAAGGCGGGCCAGGTCGCCGCGACCAAGATCGGCGCACTGCCCAAGAGCAAACTCTACGAATGGGTCGAGTCGGCGCTGTAACGCGCCGCCGGCTCGATCCGCCGCTATTCCAAGCTGTTCTGGCCCGAGCGAGCCGCAAGCTCAGTGCGGTTAACTGTCGGCCACTGTGGCCGGCGCCGAACGCCGGACCGGGTCCGGCCGCCTCCCGTTTGCTGCAGCTGAGGCCACCCATTTGGGCTGTTTGCCCGGTTGGCATAGCACTTCGCGAGGAGCAGAGCCATCGGACGTTCCACGGAGGGAGGCGCTAGGCGATGATTCACGTAAAAGGCGCGAAGCGGCCTTTGTTCATATCGCCCAGGTGTTGCTGCAGCCCGGATTCCCAGCTTATGCACGAGCCATCCGCACGTTGCTGCGCCGCTGCGAAGCAGCATCGGCCTTGGCGAAATCGCTGTCTGTGAAACCGTAGAGCCGGGCACCGCCATAGAGGATCTTGCCGGCGATCTCTGGGGTGATGCTGGAATTGTTCAGTACCCGGTTCGACACCTCGGGGAAGCTCGAGTCGAAATGCGGGAAATCTGTCGACACGCAGATATTGTCGGCGCCGCCCAATAGCTCGGCGACCGAGCCGACCTCACGCTCGCCGCTCTCGATCGCCGAGAAGCAGTTGCGCTGCCAATACTGCAGTGGCGACAATTCGAGATAAGGCGCGTCGGAATCGTGATGCTGACGCAGATCCCACTCGATGCGGCCGAGCAGCCCCGGTACCCACCAGCTCTGCGCCTCCAAGAAGGCAACCCTGAGCCGCGGATAGAACTCGAAGATGCCGCCTAGCATCAGGGCAATCAATGCGAGCTGCATCTCAGTCGAGTGGCTGGCGACATGGCGCATAAAGCGGTTCTCGCCAAAGCGCGGCTCGATCGTCGAGTAATACGACCCGGTCCCTTCATGGAAGCACAGCGGTATGTTGTAGTCTTGCAGCATGCTGTAGAGCGGGTCCCAATAGGTCGAGTGCCAATAGCGGCCGTTGACGTAATTGGGCCGCACGAAAGTGCCGACGGCGCCGTATTCCTTGACGCAGCGCTGCAATTCCTGGCAGGCCAGATTGACGTCGTGGACCGGGAGCATCGCCGCCATTTTCAGCTGGTCGGGACTGTGCTGGCAAAAATCGTGCAGCCAGTCGTTGTAGGCGCGGCAGATCGCGGCCGAGAATTGTGGATCCATGTCGTCGCGGGCGAGAAACGACAGGCCGACTGTCGGGAACAGCACGGCAATATCGATCCCTTCCATCTCCATGCCCATGACCTGAGCCTCGGCGTCATAGCCGCGCTCGACCGCAAACATCACGTTCGTGTTGGCGCGGCGGGAGACCAGCGGTCCGCGGGTGCGGTTGTATTGCGAGATGTTTCCGTCGTTGCTGAGCGGCTGGCCGTCGAAAAACCACAGTGGTCGCCCGCGCATCCCGGTACTGCCGGACGCGGATTTCTGCACCGACGAGGTCACCCGGTGCCTGAACGCCGGATCGAGGTACTTATCGAACAGGTCGAGCGGCTCCATGATGTGCATGTCGCAATCGACAAAACGGTAACCTTCTTTCATCACCACGCTCCTTCTTGCTCAGGCTTTGTGCGGCGGTGCCGGGCTCTCGACCGCGTCAACCGCTTACGCTCAAGGCGCGGATTAGGATAGGAGAGCAGACCGGCAGCTTGTCAACGGGATCGAGGCCGCGGATGCGCCGCCGCTGGCAGAGCTCTTGCCCGAATGAAGAATCGCCATTGGTCACGGCACGAACTCGATATCCCAAGTCTTCGGCGGAGCGGCGTCCTCGCGGTTCCACCATCCGCCGCCCAACGCCTGGAACAGGGCCGCGGTATCGGCAAAGCGCGCGGCCTGCGCCTGGACGAGCGCAAGCAGCGCCGTGTCATAAGTGTTCTCGGCGGTGAGCAGTCCCAAATAACTGATGGCGCCGAGCTGCAATTGCCGGCGCGCAATCTCGAGGCTCTTGAACGCGGCGCGCTCGGCTGCGACCGCCGCTCTCAAGGTTTCGGCATCGGATTGCACCGCGTGCAGCGCGTCGGCGACGTTCTGGAAAGCGGTGATCACCGTGCTGCGATACATTGCCGCCGCTTGGTCGAAGGCGGCGTCGGCGGCGCGTCTTTTATGCAGCAAGGTGCCGGCGTCGAACACCGTTTGCGCCACGTTGCCGGCCACGGTCCAGAAGGCGGTGCCGGGTGTCGTGATGAATTGGCTGATCAGGTTCGAGGTGGTGCCGCCAGTGGCAGCGAGCGTGAACTGGGGCAGCTGAGCGGCGACGGCGACGCCGATAAGGGCGCTGGCCGAATGCATTTGCGCTTCCGCCGAGCGCACATCCGGACGCTGCTCAACCAGTTTCGACGGGAGGCTGACGGGCAGATCCGGCGGCAATTGCAGTGAGGCGAGATCGAACTTCTCGGCCGGCTGCTGGCTGGGAAATCGGCCGATCAGAGCCGTCAGCAGATCGCGTTGCAGCGCCAATTGCTTCTGCAATGGCGGCAATGTCGCCTGCGCTTGCGCCAAGGTCGCTTCGACCGCCGCCACGTCTCCCCCCGCCACTTGGCCGAGCGCTAATTGTTTGCGCAGGATGTCGAGCGCTTGGGTTTCGATCCTAATGATTTCTTCGGTCGCCGCGATCTGGCCGCGCAACGAGGCCTCTTGCACTGCCGCGGCAACGACGTTCGAGGTCAGAGTGAGATAGGCTGCTTCGAGCTGAAACCGCTGAAATTCAGCCAGCGCGCCAAGCGATTCGACCTCGCGCCTGGTGCCGCCGAAAACGTCGGGCGCATAGGCCACGACCACCTGACCGGTGTAGAGGGTGAACCAGGGTTTGCCTGAGGAAGCCGACGTGAAAGTGACGCCGGTCGCGGTCTTGTTGCGGCTCGGCGAAAAGCTGACTACGGCGGTGGGGAAGAACGCGCCCTGCGCGGCGTAGACGTTCTCCCAGGCCTGGCGCAGCGCCGCCTCCGCCGCCGGCAGGGTCGGGTTGTTCCTCAGCGCCTGCTCGATCAGCGCGTTGAGCGCCTTGGAATGGAACAGCGTCCACCACTGGCCGGGGATGTCCAGATTTTGGACAAGCCGCTGCGCCTCGCCTCCAGTGACCCCGGCCGAGGTAGTCTGCTGCGGCAGCGGCTCTGGCGCATAGCCCTCGACGTCCGGAGCCGCAGGCCGCTCAAAATCCGGGCCGACAGCACATCCGGTTAGTGCTACTCCAATAGCGAGCAGCCAGCCGCCCGCGCCTTTGAGGCCGAGCATCTCTATTCGGCCGGCGCGGGTAGCTGCCGAGGCACTTCGACCGGTGCCCTCCGCCGTGAAAAGAGGTCGATCAGCACCGGCATCACCAGCAAGATCAACAGTGGCGCCAAAAAGCTGCCGCCGACCACGACCACTGCGAGCGGCTTTTGGACCTGTGAGCCAATGCCTGTCGAAAGGGCGGCCGGCAACAATCCGACGCATGCGACGATACAGGTCATCATCACTGGGCGCATCCGTACGGCACATGCGCGGGTAATCGCCGCGCTCCGCTCGAGGCCGGCGTCGATCAGCGTATTGAAATAGGCGATGACGATAATCCCATTCATTGCCGAGATGCCGAACAGCGCGACAAAGCCGATCGCGGCCGATACGCTGAACGGAATTCCTGTGAGGATCAGCGCAAATATCCCGCCAACCAGGGCCATCGGAATCGCGCTCGCCGCCAGCACCGTGTCAGTCATCGACCCGAAATTCAAAAACAGCAGCATGCAAATGAGCGCGAGGCTCAGCGGTACCGCAACCGCGAGGCGGTCAATCGCCTCCTGCAATTCGCCGAACTCGCCGACCCATTCCAGACGTGAGCCGGGCGGCAGCGCCACCTGCTCGGCTACTTTGCGCTGTGCCTCGAGCACGGCACCGCCGAGATCGCGATCGCGGACGCTGAATTTGATCGGGATATAACGCTCCTGACTTTCGCGGTAGATGAAGGAAGGGCCCGAGACCAGGCTTACCTTGGCCACGTCGGTCAAAGGGATCGGGACAACCCCGCTACCGCTCGGATTTGTCGCACCGATCGTGATGTGCCGGATTGCATCGAGGCTCTGGCGGTATTGCGGGGCCAAGCGGACGACGATCGGGAAATTGCGGTCGCTGCCGTATTCGTAAACATTGCCGGCGGCGGTCCCGCCGATCGCCGCCTGGATCGTCGAGTTGATGTCTCCCGGCGCGAGGCCGTAGCGGGCGGCGCGTTCGCGGTCGATCTCGATATTGACGGTCGGCTGACCGACCGTATCGAAGACGGCGAGGTCAGTGACCCCCGGCACTGTTTTCATCACTTGCTTGATCTTGTAGGCAGCCTTCTGGATCGCGTCGAGGTCGTTGCCGTACAGCTTGACCGAGTTTTCGCCCTTCACGCCCGAGGCCGCCTCCTCGACATTGTCTTGGATATATTGCGAGAAGTTGAAATCGACCCCGGGAAATTCTGCCGCCAGCGCATCACTGATCTGCTGAGTCAATTTCTCCTTGTCGACGCCCTCGGGCCAGGTCTCGAACGGCTTCAGCGGGACGTTGAATTCCGCATTGAAGAAGCCAGTGGCATCCGTTCCGTCATCCGGCCGCCCGAGCTGCGAGATAACCGTTACGACTTCTGGAAAACCGCGGTTGATCTGCCGCATGCGGTTGACGTAGGGGGTCGCTTCCTCGAGCGAGATCGTGGGTGGCATAGTGGCGCGGATCCACAAATTGCCTTCCTCGAGATGGGGCAGAAATTCGAGCCCGAGCCCCCGCACACCGAGCATTGCAAATGCCAGGAGGATGGCGACGCCGCCAAGGGTTGCAATGCGGTTGGAGACTGCGAAATCGAGCAGGGGGGCGTAGACCCGGCGTAAACCACGGACAATCAGCGTTTCGGTCTCGCTTACCCGCTCCGGCAGCAACAATGCGCTCAACGCCGGCGTGATGGTGAAGGTGGCAATGATGCCGCCGGCAATGGCATAGGCGTAAGTTGTGGCCATCGGACCGAAGATGTGTCCTTCGACGCCGCTCAAGGTGAACAGCGGGACAAAGCCGGCGATGATGATGCCGGCAGCGAAGAAAATCGCCTGGTTGACCTCGCTTGCCGATCGCAAGATCGTCCGGAGCTTCCCGGTCAGCCCGGCCCGCTGAGCGATACCGCTCGGCGCAAATTCATGATGCTGTTCGCCTTCGCTCAAATGCCGGAAAATGTTCTCGACCATGATCACCGTTGCGTCGACGATCAGCCCGAAGTCGATCGCGCCGACCGACAGCAAATTCGCGGACTCGCCGCGCAGCACCATGATCATTATCGCGAAGAACAGGGCGAACGGGATTGTCGCCGCTACGATAACAGCGCTGCGCAAATCCCCAAGGAACATCCACTGCACGAAAAAGATCAACACGATGCCGAAGATCATATTGTGCAGCACGGTGCGGGTGGTGGTGTTGATCAACTCCTGGCGGTCGTAGATCTTTTCGAGCCGCACTCCCGGCGGCAGAATGCCGGTCGTGTTGATCTTCTCGACTTCGGCCTCGACGCGGCGGATGGTCGGCATGCTTTGCTCACCGCGGCGCATCAACACGATGCCTTGAACGATGTCCTCATCGTCGTCCTGCCCGACGATGCCGAGACGCGGTTTGTGGCCGATGATCACCGTCGCGACATCTTTGACATAGACCGGAGAGCCGTTGTTCGACGTCAGCATCGTATTGCGGAGGTCGTCCAATGTGTGTATCAGACCGACGCCGCGCACGACGGCGGCTTGCGGCCCGAAATTAATGGTCTGGCCGCCGACATTGATGTTGCTGTTGTTGAGGGTTTGCAGCATCTGCGGCAAGGTGAGGCCGTAGGCGAGCAATTTGTCGAGATCGACGGTGATCTCGTAGGTCTTTGTCAGGCCGGCCCAGCCCGAGACATCCATGACGCCAGGCACCGCCTTGAAGCGACGCTCGAGAATCCAGTCCTGGATCGTCTTGAGGTCGGTGACGGAATATCCGGGTGGCCCGACGATGCGATAGCGATAGATCTCGCCAATTGGACTCGCCGGGGAGATCGATGGCGTCGCGCCATTAGGCAGCGGCGGCACTTGGCTCAGTCTATTGATGACCTTCGACTCGGCCTCATCGTAAGTATAGTCATAGGTAAATTCGACCCGCACATCGGAGAGGCCAAAAAGCGAGATCGTCCGGATCGATCGAACGTGGCGAATGCCCGTCATCTGGATCTCGATCGGGATCGTGATGTAGCGCTCGATCTCTTCAGCCGATGCGCCCGGGTTCTGAGTGATGACCTCGACGCGTGGCGGCACTGGGTCGGGATATGCCTCGATGTTGAGGTTGGCAAAGCTGATAAAGCCGGCGATGAACACGAACAGCATCAACGCGACCATCAGGACGCGTTGCTTCAGCGCGAAGGCGACGACTGCGTTCATGCCTAGCTCAGTCGGCCCGGGCGGCGCGATCGATAAAGACGGTACCGCTGGTCACGACCTTCTCGCCGGCTGACAGGCCGGCGCGAACCTCGACCATGCCGTCGCTGATCCGCCCGGTGCGGATCTCGCGAAGGGCCAAGGTGTCGCTCTCTCCCGCGACCCAGACGCGAGCGCGATCCCCCTCGTAGACGATCGCATCCTGAGGAACTGCCGGCGCCGTCGCGGCCTCACCGGTGATGATGCTGAAATTCGCAAACATTCCGGGTTTTAGAGCGCCATCAGGATTTTCAACATCGGCCCGCACCGGCAACCGGTGAGTATTAGGATCTATCGACGGGGCGACGTAAGAGACTTTCCCTTTGAAGACGCGGCCGGGATAGGCCAGCACATGCACTTCGAGCGGCAGGCCGACCTGCATCAATGGCGCATCGACCTCGCGGACATTGGCAATCAGATATACGGTCGACAGATCGCTGATCGTGTAGACCGGGTTCGTGGCGCCTGCGGCCTCACTATTGATGTATTGGCCGACCCCGATCTGGCGCTGAGTGATCGTGCCGCGGACTGGCGCGGTCACGACCGCCACCGGCTCAAGTTTCTGTGTCGGTTGGGCTTCGAGTGAGGCAATCTCCTGGTCGGTCTTGCCGAGGATGCGCAGCCGGCTGCGAACCGCATGCAGCGCGATCTCGTCGCTGCGGACGGTGTTTTGCGCGGTGATCAGATCAGTCTGGGCCTGCTGCCAGTCCTTAAGCGCACCGCCCTGCGCCAAATAGAGCTCGTGGGTGCGCTTCTCGGTAGTGTCAGCCATTTTGAGCTGTGAGCGGGCGCTTTGCAGATTGGCGAGCGCGGTGATCAGGTCGTTCTGCGCCTGCACGAACTCGCTCGCATGGATGACAAAAAGCGGAGCGCCGGGCTCGACGACGTCGCCGAGCATGGCAAGGACTTTGATGACTCGTCCGGAATAATGCGAGAACACCGGCGTCGTCAGATCGTCATCAACTGCAATAGTCCCCTCGGTCACCTGCTCCGGACGAAAGGCCCTCATCACCACAGGCTCCAGCTTGAGACTTCGCCATTGCAGTTGGGTCGGCCGAAATGTTCCCGGGGGGTCTGCTGATGTTGTCGGTCGTGCATTTTCCGGCTGGTCTGCGCGCGGTTCCCATATCAGTACAGTCGCAGCGATGCCGGCACTGGCGACCAGCACTACGGCGGCCCACTTGGTTGTTTTGAAAAGGAAAGGCATGACCGGGCCGAGGCTAACTGCCGCCGTCTTTCACGGGTCTTTCCGCTGGATTACCATTTGGCAATGGACCGCCGCTTCGCCGCCGCCAATCATGAGACGCCGCGGAGGGATTTGTCGCTATGCTCCGGTCTCCACCCGCTGCTTCTCCGGCGCGTTTGCGCTCGGCGGTGCGGCGGCCTCGGCGCGCGGTAGGACGATCCGGGCAATAAGCCCAGGAGAGGCATCCGCCAAATCCAGCTCTCCCCAATGCAACGAAGCGATGGCGGTCACGATCGAGAGACCAAGACCGTTGCCGGGTAGGCTCCGGCTCTGGTCGAGCCGGTAGAACCGATCGACGACACGAGCTCGCTCCGTCGGCGGAATGCCTGGGCCATCATCTTGAACGACCAACGAGACGGTATCCCTTTCCCCGATCGCACGAACCTGTACCCTGGACCCGCTCCCGGCATATTTCAGAGCGTTGTCGATCAGGTTCGCGAGCGCGCTCGTAAGGAGGTTCTTGTCGCCGAGCGCAATCGGCCGACCCTCGATCTTGCTGGTGAGGGTGATTCCTTCCGCCTCCGCGGTGGCGTCGTAGAGCTCGACGACGTCGCTGAGCACGGAGGCAAGCGGTACGGGCGCGAAAGATTGGCGTCGTGCCCCCGATTCGGCTTCGGCAATCTGCAATAGCCTATCGAGCATCTGGATAAGCTCGTCGACCTGCTGAATGGCGAACCGTGCCGAGCCGGCAAGCTGCGCCATGCTGTCGCCGGGCCGGAGCGCTTCTTCGAGCCGACTGCGGATGCGGCCGAGTGGAGTTCTGAGATCGTGCGCGATCGCGTTGGATACGTGCCGCACGCCGTCCATCAGATGCTCGATACGGTCGAGCATGCGGTTGATGTCGCGGTTGAGCCGCGCAAACTCGTCCTCCACGTCGGGTATCGGGATTCGCCGACTAAGGTCGCCCGCCTCGATTTCCAGAGCGGTGCGGCGGATCGCACCAACCCTGTGCTCGAGCTGCCGGCGAAACAGCAGGGCACCGCCGATCGCGAGAAGCAGCGCCACCGCCCCGCCCGCCAGGAGCGAATGCCACACGAGCCGCTCGATTTCCCGCTGGTCCTGCAGGTCGCGACCGACCACGAGGATCGAACCGTCCGGCAATAGCCACGGCAACAGGCGGCTGACCGAGGGGCGGCCATTACGCATCACCGCCAGATCCGTCAGGCTGTCGAGCGGTGCGCTCTTTTGTGTCCAGCCAAAAATATTTCCGACGATCTTTCGCCCATCGGGCGCGACGAGCAGATAGACCTCGGTATCCTGGTCGATGCCGTCCACGAGCAATTGCTGGATTTCCTGCCGCAGTCCTTCCTCGCCACGGCTCTCAAAATGCCGGGCGAGCCTTGTCGAAATGGAGAGCAGCTTTGCGTCGGTACTCCGCTCGAGCACGCCGACAGTGCCGAAGTAGAACGCCGCCGAAATCACCGACATTGAGCCGATGGCGAGCAGCCCGTAGCTGAGCGCCAAGCGGAACGCGACGGTGCCCCAGAACCTAGCCATCGGCGGACATCATATAGCCGATGCCGCGGACCGTATGGAGCAATTGCGGCGAGAAGTCTTTGTCGATTTTCCGGCGCAGACGGCTGATTTGCACGTCGATGACGTTAGTCTGCGGATCGAAGTAATAGTCCCAGACCGCCTCGAGCAGCATGGTCCGCGTCACGACCTGCCCCTGGTGCCGCACGAGATATTCCAGAAGCCGGAACTCGCGCGGCTGCAGCGCAATCGGCTTACCGGCGCGCTCGGCCCGCCGCGTCCGCAAATCGAGTCGCAGATCGGCGATCCACAATTCGCGACTGTCCCCGGTCGTCGCGCCGCGACGGACTAATGCTTCGACACGCGCCAGCAGCTCGGAGAAAGCAAAAGGCTTGGTCAGATAATCATCCCCGCCGCCGCGCAACCCACGCACACGCTCGTCGAGGCTCGCAAGCGCGCTCAGTATCAGTACCGGCGTCGTCTTTCCGAGATTTCGGATCGTGCCGAGGATCGATAATCCGTCGACGTCACCCGGCAGCATTCGGTCGAGAATAATAATGTCCCAACGCTCGTTCGTGGCGAGGTGGAGTCCGCCCACGCCGTCGCGCACCAAAGTGATGGTATGCCCGGCCTCTTCGAGGCCGTTGCAAATATAGCGGGCCGTGTCCGCTTCATCCTCTATGACGAGACAGCGCATGCCTTCGGCCCAGCCAGCTCAGTCGGCGCCGGCGGCGCGATCAATGAACAGCGGGCCGCCGGTCGCTACCTCCTGGCCGGCGGGGAGGCCGGCGAGGATTTCGACGATGCCACCCGCAATCGCTCTTCCTTGCGGCCATTCCGGGTTTCTAGGGGCATTCGCGCAACCTTTGGTCCCCATGGCCAGACTTGTTCCGGCCACCCACGCCTGCGAACCTGGCTCTGTCCGAGGCGAGGAGCGCGTGGATGGCCAGGTCAAGCCCACGGCTGTCCGGTTCCACTTCTCACCGCCGCTACAAAGCAGTACCGCAGCTGACCACCACAGCCAATAGTCCCCGTGGCCGGACTCGATCCGGCCACCCACGTCTTCGAAAGCGGTGCGCACTGTCAGTAAGGCGTGGATGGCCGGGACGAGCCCGGCCAAAGGGATCTGCGGTTGTATCCAAATCGCCGCAGACAACCGCATTGCCTAAACCGGACAGCCACAGGTCAAACCCGGCCAAAGGGGATCTTCGGTTGCGTGGGAAGCTCCACGTACTACCGAATTTCGGCAACCGGACAGCTGTGGTTCGGTAAGAGTCATGACGTCCTGAAGCTGCAACAGAGTTGCGCCCGGCGCAAACTCGCAGCTTGCCCCGCTCTAAATAATCCCCCGCCTGCCTCCTTGCATCAGAAATGGACGATCACTGATGGGACGATGTCCCAGTTGCCTTCCTCGGTATTGAACTTGAGCGCGGTTCCGCGGACATCCCGCTCGGCGTCGGCGGCACCACGCTCGCCGGCAACGGTTGAGAAGCGGGCGAACATCGGGGTCTGCTTGCCGATCTCGGAAAAGATCTTCGCCTTCGTAAAGCGCGTGATGTCCTGCGTCACGGTGAAGGTGCCGTGGGCGCCCCAGCCCTTTGAATGCATGCGGCGCTCGGGAATCACCTCGCGGTCGAAATGCGCCAGCTTCTCGATCAGCCACATGTCCTGCAATAGCGCGGGGCTGCGCGGACCGGCGGTCATGATGTTGGTGTTGTCGGCGACCGGCGCGCCGGAGGCGTTGGTGAAAACCTTCTTTGTGGACGTGAGAAGCTCCTAGATTCTATGGATGCTCGGTGGGGCGCGCGGATATGCCTAGCCGGGCCAGGCGGAGGCGCGGATCACGCGGCAGAAATTCTCGGGCCGGAAGGCGGGATCCTTGTCGGCGAGCACGTCGGCGTTGACGGTGCCGAAGGTCGTCTCGGGCTTGCGGTGGAAGCCGTCGTAAAAGGCCTGGATGATCTCTTCCTTGAAGCGGCCGGGGCGCGGGTGCGCACGGACCACCGCTTCGCGTTCGGCCTCGGTGAACTCGGAAAAAGCGATGCCGAGCACGTCCATCTCGACGCCGGCGGTAACGAGCGCGATGACGGGATGCATGTGCGGCGGGATGCCGGGCGTGGTGTGCAGCGCGATGGCGGTCCAGACCGTCTCGATCTCGCGCTCGGCGATACCATGACTGCCGAGGAAGTCACGGGCAGCATTGGCGCTGTCGACCTCGAAGCGCTCATGCGCGCTCGCGTGCGTGAGGGTAAGGCCCATGTCGTGGAACATGGCGCCGGCGTAAAGGAGCTCAGGATCGAAGCGGAGGCGGCGGCGCTTGCCGGCGAGCGCGCCCCAGTAATAGACGCGGCTCGAGTGATGGAACAGCAGCGGTGGCTCGGTATCCCTGACCAATTCGGTAACTTCACGTGCGAGTTTGCTGTCAGGGATGACAACACCCGCTACTGAACCGGGCGTTGCACTGCTGGCATATGTTATTGACGTCATGAATCGCTCCCTCAAGATTTTCCTTAGGCCTTCAACAGCTGCGGATCGACCGGCAGTGCCCTGATCCGTTTGCCGGTTGCCGCAAAGATCGCGTTGCAGATCGCCGGCGCGGTCGGCGGCACACCCGGCTCGCCGACCCCACCTGGCAGATGGTCGTTTTCGACGAAATAGACGTGGGTCTCGGGCGTGATATCAATGCGCGGGACGAGATAGTCGGTGAAATTGCTCTGCTCGACCCGCCCGTGCTTCACTGTAATGTTGCTGTAGAGCGCATTGCCGATGCTCATGATCGCGGCACCCTCCAATTGTGCGCGCACGCGATCCGGATTGACGACGAGCCCGCAATCGATCGCCATGTCGAGCCGCGGGATCGTGATCTGGCCGTCATTGCCGACGGCGACATGCGCGACGACGGCGACATAGCTGAGAAAACTGCGATGGACAGCGATGCCGCGGCCCTGCCTCGGCGGCAGCTTTTGACCCCAATTGCTGTTCGCGGCGACGAGGTCGACGACACCGTGCAGGCGCGCGGTATCGATCAGGTACTGATCGGCGATTCCGGGAGCGAGCTGTTTGACGCCGTAATTCGGATAGTCGACCAGCACGCCGAGAGCCTTCAAGTCAAGCGTGCGCGGCGGCCCGATCAGCTCTCTCAAATATTCGACCGGGTCCTTGCCTGCTGCGGCCGCGAGTTCGTCGACAAACGAGCAGATCGCGAAGGCATGCGGGATGTTGTAGACCGAGCGGTACCAGCCAATGCGCACATGGTTTGCCACGGCGCCGTTTTCGCAGCGCACATTGGGAATGTCGTAGGGCATGTCGACGACGCCTTGGCCCAGCTCACCGCCGCTGCCGTAAACGATGTCCGGCTGGAAAGTGGCCTCGATCGCGGGAAACACAGTGCGGTGAAGCCACGCATTTGTGTGCCCGTCATGGTCGAGCGCCGCTTCGAGATGTTGGGCGCAGACCGCGTGGTAATAGTCGTGCTGGATGTCATCCTCACGCGTCCAGGTCACTTTGATTGGGGCGCCGACCGCGCGCGACAGCAGCGCCGCTTCCGCGACGTAGTCCGGCTTCGATTTGCGGCCAAAACCGCCGCCGAGCAGCGTCACATTGACGGTGACATCCGCTTCGTTCAGACCCAGTACCTGGGCAACGGTCTGCCGCACCTGGGTCGGATTTTGCGTCGGCGACCAGGTCTCGCAGGTATTGGCGACCCAGTGCGCGACAGCGTTCGGCACTTCCATCTGGGCATGCGCCAAATGCGGGACAAAATAATCCGCCGACACCCGCCTGGCGGCTGAGGCGAGCGCGCTGTCTACATCGCCCTCGGTTCGCACGACCTTCCCGGGTTCGTGGGCCGTCGCTTCGAGCTCGGCGCGATAGGCCGCGCTGTCGTGGCCGGCGTTGGGCCCATAATCCCATTCGATCTTGAGACGCTGGCGGCCTTGCTGCGCCGACCAGGTGTTGCTGGCAATCACCGCGATGCCGCCCAACGGTTTGAAGCCGGAGGGCATCGGCGTCGCCGGAATCTCGACGACGCGTTCGACACCGGCCACCGACAACGCGTCCTTGGCATCGTACGACTTGACCTTGCCGCCATAGACCGGGCAGCGCTCGACGGAGGCATATTTCATGCCCGGGATAACCGTGTCGATGCCGTAGGCAGCCCGGCCGCGGATGATGTCCTTCAGGTCGACGGTCGGGTGCGGTTTCCCAATATAACGCCAATCTTTCCGGTCCTTCAGCGGCACCTGTTCCGCCGGCGGCACCGGCATCGCCGCCGCGAGCCGGGCGAGCTGGCCAAAGGAAAACTTGCGCCCACTGGGCACGTGGACGACAAAACTGTTCTGCGCCCGGCATTCACTGGCCTTGGCACTCCATGTCTGGGCCGCGGCCGCTTCGAGCATCTGCCGTGCGGTGGCGCCGGCCATCCGCATCGGTCCAAAGAATTGCCACGTGCTGCGCGACCCGTCGGTGTTCTGATCGCCGTATTTCGGGTCGCCTTGCGCCTGGACGACCTTGACCCGGCTCCAGTCGGCTTCGAGCTCGTCGGCGAGCACCAAAGGCAAATCGGTTTTGATACCAGTGCCCATCTCAGAGAGGCTCGCCACGATGGTCACGAGGCCCGTATCATCGATGGACAGAAAGACATTCGGTTGAAACGGCGCAGCTTCGGCCGCCTCGGCAAACGGAAGCTTGCGGAACCCGACATGGAAGCCAAGGACGAGACCCGAGGCGGCGGCGGCACCCTTGAACAGACCCCGCCGGCTCAGGTTGGTGATGTTAGTCATCACACCGACTCCGCTGCTGATTTGATGGCCTGCCGAATGCGCAGATAGGTGCCGCAGCGGCAGATATTGCCCGACATCGCATCGACGATTTGCTGATCGGTCGGCTTTGGCGTTTGTTTGAGCAGCGCCGCGGCCTGCATGATTTGGCCGGGCTGGCAATAACCGCATTGCGGGACGTTGTTGGCCTCCCAGGCGCGTTGTACCGGATGGGTGCCATCAGCACTGAGACCCTCGATTGTAATGATCTCGTGTCCCTGCGCATCGGCCAGGCTTGTCAAACACGAACGCACCGCCTGACCGTCCATATGGACAGTGCAAGCGCCGCAAGCGCCGACGCCGCAGCCGAATTTTGTGCCGGTCAGGCCGACGATATCGCGAATGGCCCAGAGCAAAGGCATTTGCGCGTCCACGTCGATATTGTGCTCGACGCCGTTGATCTTGATCTGTGGCAAGAGGATTTCTCCGCAAGAAAAAGCAGAACGCCAATTGAGCGGCCGGCCTCACTTCTTGAGCGTATTGAGATAGGCAATCACGTTCTGCCGATCGATTTCGCTTGGAAGATTGACGAACATTTTGGTGCCGTGGATGAACCCGACGGGGTTCGCGAGAAACTTGTCGAGGTCGGCGTCGTCCCACGTGACGTCCGCATTCTTCATACCGGACGAAAAATTGAATCCGGGAATCGTGCCGCTCTTGCTGCCGACAATGCCGGCGAGCGACGGCCCGATCTTGTTCTGGCCGGCCTCCGTCGCATGACACGCCGCGCAGCGGGCTGCAAAGACACTCTGTCCCGCTGCAGCGTCGCCGGCAGCCATCGCCGGCGCCGAGCTGCTAAGGATCGTCATCAGCACGACAATCGGTTTGCTCGGAAACAGTTTCATTTTCTGCACCTCACCGTCAGTAAAACTGCGCAAGCAATCCGTTCGCCCGTCTCAGGGCCGCCGTTTTCCGCCAAATTCACCAGCGGGGTGCGCAATGCGCTGGTCGGAATTTGCCGTGCGGGGCATAAGCATCCGGCTCCCAATAGTAACCGGGCGGACAAGTGTAAGTGGCCGGCGCGGCCTGCTGAGCGCCGGCGGCGGCTTGACGGTTCGCCTGACCCGGTACCGCTCCTGCGGAAAGCGGGGTCGCCAACACCGTCAGCGCGCCAATGAAACAGAGCGCATTCAACCGCATTTCGCATCTCCTATCTCGTTTTGCGATGGACCCTACGACCAGACTCGAATTGGCCGGGGTTCGCACTACAGTAGTTAGGTCAAATGCGCTCCGTACCCAGTTAAGCGGGGTTAAAATCAGGAAATCTTGCTGAAGCGAGGTCTCGCCTGCAGTGGCGGCTCGTGGCGAAGGCTACCGCGCGAAGGGGCCTTCTGCTGCAGCGGTGGCCCGGTCGTGGCGGCGTCCTCCGAGCCAATGGCCGAGGCGGTCCATGTAAATGTAGACGACGGGCGTCGTGAACAATGTCAGCAGCTGTGACACCAAGAGGCCGCCCACGATTGCGTAGCCAAGCGGCTGGCGAATTTCCGACCCGATGCCGGTGCCGAGCATCAGCGGCACGCCGGCGAGCAGAGCGCACATCGTCGTCATCAGAATGGGGCGAAAGCGCAACAGGCATGCCTCGTGGATCGCGTCTTCGGTACTGAGCCCGCGCTCGCGCTCGCCGACCAGCGCGAAGTCGACCAGCATGATGCCGTTCTTCTTGACGATGCCGATCAGCAGAATGATCCCGATAATCCCGATCACGTCGAGCGGCATGCCAAACAGCATCAACGTCAGCAACGCCCCGAGCCCCGCTGAGGGCAGGGTCGAGATTATCGTGATCGGGTGGATCGTGCTCTCGTAGAGCATCCCGAGGATGATGTAGACTGCTATCAGCGCGGCGAGGATCAGGATCGGCGTGCTGCTCAGCGAATTCTGAAACGCCTGCGCGCTGCCCTGGAAACTGGTGGCGATGGAGCGCGGCAAGTCCAGCTCTTTCGTAGCCTGCTGGATCGCCGTCACCGCCGCACCGATCGGAACATTCGGTGGGAGATTGAAGCTCAACGTCACCGACGGAAATTGGCCCTGATGGTTGACCGCAATCGGTGCGACCGTCGAAGTGATCTTGGCGAACTCGCTCAGCGGCACTTCGCGGCCACTGGACGAAGTGGCGTAAATGCGGCTCAGCGCGTTCGGCCCGAGCTGGAAATCGGGCTCGACTTCGAGAATCACGAAATATTGGTTGAGCCTCGTATAAATGCGCGCCGCGACCCGCTGGCCGAACGCATCATAGAGGATCGAATCGACGACCGAAGGGTTGATGCCGAGCTGCTGGGCGAGCTGGCGGTTGATGTCGATCTTCATGACCCGGCCGGTGCTTTGCTGGTCGCTCGCGACGTCGGTCAGCTGCGGCAATGTCTGCAATTTCTTTAATAGGATCGGCGCCCAGTGATTGAGCTCGTCGCTGTCGACATCGACAAGCGTGTATTGGTACTGGGTTTTGGAAACCCGCGCGCCGATCGTGATGTCCTGCGCGGCCTGCATGTACAACGTGATGCCCCAGACCGGTTGTAGCGCCTTGTTGAGCCGCGCAATCACCTGGTCAACGCCCGGCCTCTGACCGTAAGGCTTCAACGTGATGAACACACGGCCGTCGTTTTCGGTCACGGTCGGCCCGCCGGGTCCGATATAGGCGTTCGCTGCGGCGACTGCGGGGTCCTTCGTCACGACCGCGAGGACCGCTTGCATGCGGTCCTTCATCGCCTGCGGCGAGATGTTTTGCGCGCCCTCGGCGATGCCCTGGATCAGGCCAGTGTCTTCCTGCGGGAAAAAGCCTTTCGGGATCTCGACGAACAGCACACCGGTCAAGGCGACGGTCGAGATCATCACGAGCAGCGTGATGAAACGGTGGCGCAGCGCCACCACCAGACCCCGATCGTAAGCCGCGGTCAGCCCGTCGAAGAACCGCTCGAGCGCGCGCGAGACCAGACCACCACGCTTCTCGCCCTCCGCCGTTAGGACGCGGGCGCACATCATCGGCGTCAAGGTCAGCGAGACAATAACCGAGATGAGGATCGCCACGACGACGGTGACGGCGAACTCCCGGAACAACAGCCCGACAATGCCGCTCATCAGAAACAGCGGGATAAACACCGCGGTCAGCGAGATCGAGATCGACATGATCGTAAAACCGATTTCGCCCGCCCCTTGCAGAGCGGCCTGCATCGGGGTCTTGCCCTCTTCGATGTGCCGCACGATGTTCTCGATCATGACGATCGCATCGTCGACGACAAAGCCGACGGCAATCGTCAGCGCCATCAAGGACAGATTGTCGAGACTGTAGCCGAGCACATACATGACGGCGAAAGTGCCGATCAGCGACATCGGCACGGATATCGCGGGGATCACAGTCCCCCAAAGCTTGCGCAGAAAAAGGAGAATGACCCCGACGACCAGCACTATCGTCAGGAGCAAGGTGTGTTGAACATCGGCGACGCTGGCCCGGATCGTCTGGGTGCGGTCCGATACGATATGGATCTTGAGCGAAGGCGGCAGTGAGGCTTCGAGCTGCGGCAACGCCTTCTTGATCCCGTCGACAGTCGCGATGACATTGGCGCCCGACTGGCGCTGCACCGCTATGATGATGGCCGGCTCGGTGTTCATCCAGCCGGCCAAGGTCACATCTTGCGGCCCGACGATGGCTCGGCCGACGTCGCGCACGCGTACCGGTCCGCTCATGCCGTAGGTACCGGTGCCAGGGCTGGCGATCTCATTGATCCCTTGCGCGGTCGTGCCGAAGGTGCCGGGGCGGTTGGCAAGGATGTAGTCGTTGAACCCCTGCGCCGTCATCAACTGATCGTTGGTCTGCAGCGCGAAGGCCTGAGTGGAGCCATACAATGTGCCTTTCGGCTGATCGACCGTGGCCGTGCCCAGCGCCGTTCGCACCGCTTCCAGGTCGAGACCCACTGCGGCCAGCAGCGCCGGGTTGACCTGCACCCGGATCGCCGGATTCTGCTCGCCGCCGATGCCGACGAGACCAACACCCGGCATTTGCGAAATCTTCTGCGCCAGGATGCTGTTCGCGTAATCGCTGACCGTGGTGAGCGGCAGCGTCTCGGAGGTCAGCGCCAGCATCAGCACTGGGGTATCTGCCGGGTTCGTCTCCCGATAGATCGGCGGGCTTGGCATCGTCGGTGGCAGGAAACCTGCCGCCGCGTTAATCGCCGCCTGCACGGCCTGCGCCACCGAATCGACGCTGCGGCTGCGATCGAACTGCAATGTAATCTCGGCATATTCGGTGCCGCTGCTCGAGGTCATTTGCGTCAGGCCGGGTATCTGGCCGAACTGCCGCTCGAGCGGCGTCGTGACGGTACTGGCAACGGTCTGCGCATCGGCGCCCGGCAGCCCCGCGGTGACCAGGATCGTCGGCGAGTCGATGTTCGGCAACGCCGCCACCGGCAACAGCTCGTAGCCGATCAATCCGAGCAGCAGGATTGCCACCATCAGCATCGCTGTGGCGATCGGCTTTCGGATAAACGTCGCCGAGATGTTCATCCACGAAGGCCCGGTTGGAAGAGTGTGGTGCATGGCCCCACGGTCAACCGACAGCGGCCGTGGGCTATTTCGCGCCACGCCCCAATACTCCATGGCCTTGCTTGGCCCGGCCATCCACGCCTTCTTCTCATCCAGCTGAGCCCCGAGCGAAGACGTGGGTGGCCGGAACAAGTCCGGCCACGGGGATAAGAAGTTGTGCAACCTCCGCCAGGGTTATCTTGGAGCTGCGGTGAGGCGCTATAAGTCAGAAGGTTCACGGCAAGAGGCCCGCACTCGCCGTCGTGGGGTTCGGCACCGCAGCCGGATCGTTCGGGTTGGCGAGCGACACCACGGTACCCGGGGTCAGCCGGTATTGGCCGCGCGCGACAACGGTCTCCCCCGAGCTCAAGCCCTTGTCGATCAGCGCCTCGCCGTTGAGCGTCTCGCGCACCGAGACCGGCTGCATTGCCACTTTGTGATCGGGGCCGACTACGAACACATACTGCCCTTGCGGCCCCTGCTGCACGGCGTCGAGCGGCACCGTCAGGCCATTCTCCTGAATTTGGGTCACCACACGGAGATTGACGAACATGCCGGGCCACAGCTTGCGATCCGGATTGGCGAAGATTGCCTTGAGGGTTATCGTTCCGGAGGTGGTATTCGCCTGGTTGTCGAGCGCGGCGAGCGTGCCGGTTTCGAGCTCGGTCTTGCCGTCCGCGCTCAATGCAATGACCTTGACCGGGCCCTTTGCGAGAGCCTCCTGCACTTCCGGGATGGCGGTTGCACCCAATGTGAACATCACACTGATCGGCTGAACCTGGTTGATCACCACCAAGGCGTTCGGCTCGCTCGGAGAACCCCGTGTCGTGCTCGAGTGAATGATGTTGCCGACATCGAGCAGACGAATCCCGGCGACCCCGTCGAACGGCGCCACCAGCTTCGTATAGCTGAGCTCGGTCTTGGCGTATTCGATCGCCGCCTGATCGGCTTTGATAACCGCCCCCTCCTGAGCGATCTTCGCTTGCTGCGTGGCGACCTGTTGTGCCGGCGCAAAGCCTTGTTTTTGCAGCGGGATATACCGACCGAGGTTGATCCGCCCATTTTCGAGATGGGCCTCGTCGCGGGCGAGATTGGCCTCGGCCTGGTCGAGCTGTGCCTGATAGGTGCTTGGATCGAGCTGGGCCAGAAGCTGGCCTTTTTTGACGAACTGGCCGTCCTTGAAGTCGATGCCGATAATCGATTCGGTGATCATGCTGCGGACCGTCGCCGAGTTCAGCGCCGTCACATTGCCAATCCCGGTCAGCACGATCGGGAAATTTTGCTTCTGCACTGTCGCGGCGATGATTGGGACAGGAGGAACAGGCTCCGGCTTCGCGGCGGCAGGACTGTGCGCGAAATGCTGCCAGCCCAGGTAACCCCCCGCGGCGACCGCGATCATCACAAGGCCGGCGAGCAGAGGCGCGCGCCGCCCGTGTTTCGCAGCAAGTCTATCGGTTGTGAGCGGTGAGGCAGTCATGGGAACCTCCGCCTAAGAGGCGCCTGCTCTGGCAGAGCGACAGACGCTCTCGCAGGCGAAGAGTAGACCAGATACGTAGCCCTAGCCCATATTAATGTAACGGTAGTAATATCTAAAGGGCATCGTGTGTCGAAACCCTCATTGGAATGATAACGCGGCCGGTCCTCGGGGAAGAACCGGCCGGCCGACGGGAGATCGGGGCTCAAAGGCTTGCGCAGAGCTTTGCCACTCCATCTGCTAGTCACAGCACCGCGATTGATCAGCTCTCTAAGGCTTGAGGTGTGACTCGACCAGCCAGAGTTGTTTATCGATTCCGCGCGACACTTCGGTAAACACATCCGAGGTGTCCTGATCGCCGAATGCGGCGGCTTCGTCTATCGCCTTGCGGGCAGAGTCGCCGAAAGCGGCCAGCGATGCGGTCACGGCCGTGATATGCGCTTGCTCGCCAGCGACGCCGAGCTTGTATTGTTCGAGGAAGGACCGCTTGATAGCCACCTGGATGGTTCCCTCGGCGGTGCCGCCGAGGGCGGCGGCACGTTCGGCGATCGTATCCGAATAGTCCTCGACCACATCCGCGACCTTGTCGAACAGTTCATGGATGGCGATGAATGCAGGACCGCGCACATTCCAATGCGCCTGCTTGACTTGCGCGTGCAGATCGATCGCGGCAGCCAGGTGCCGGTTCAGCAACTCTGCGGATTTGGAACGGATGTTCTCGGAGAGCGTGTTAGACGTATGGTACATTGGACGTCCTCCTCTAAAGATATCGCATCACTGTCTGGGAATTTCCCCGCTGGCCCCGTCATAGGACTTATGACGCATCGCAGCCCAGGCCGAGTAAACTCGTGTTAAACGCGGTGAAGAATAGTGAGGCGTGCGTCACGGGCACGGTTTTGCCGCGCCGCCATAAACCCGAAGCCGGTCGAGACGATCCCCCCATGGCCGGCACCTCGTCGACCTCACCGCGACAGTCCTACAGAAATCGATCTTCCGCAGCACAGCCCTTTTCGTCCTGTCACATTGGCGACATGAAGTATCTCTCGGATAGAGGAGCCGGGATGGAGTAATCCTATCCGATCGGCTGGTTACTTTTGGCGCGATGGGGGGTGTGATGAGGTCCGGTTTCTTTTTAGTCGCTTTGGGCGCGCCGATTGCGATCCTTCTTGGGTTTCCGGCAAATGCGCAACAGGCTGCTCCGCCACCGGCCGTGCTGGTCCAACCGGCCGAGCTGCGATCGATGACAAAACTGGCCGAATTCGTCGGGCGTGCCGAGGCGCTGGAAAAGGTCGATTTGCGCGCCCGTGTGCAAGGCTTTCTCGGCGCCCGCCTGTTCAAAGACGGCGACGACGTCAAAGAGGGCCAAATTGTTTTCACGATCGAGAAGGACCCGTTCGAGGCCACAGTCGACCAACGCAAGGCCCAGCTCGCCTCTGCCCAAGCGACGCTTGCGAACGCCGACCAACAATTGCTGCGCACCGCCGAGCTCGCGAAGAGAGGCAATACCCCGATCGCCACACTCGATCAACGCACCGCCGAGCAAGGCCAGGCCAAAGCGGCGGTCCTCGAGGCCGACGCGAACCTCCGCGACGCACAGATCCAGCTCTCCTACACCGATATCAAATCTCCGATCGCCGGTAGGATCGGACGAGCAGCGGTTTCGCCCGGCAATCTGATTGGGCCGGATACGGGTGTGCTTGCGACGGTCGTCCAAGAGGACCCGATGCAGGTGCTCTTTTCTGTCACTCAACGCGAAATACTCGACGCGCGCCGTGACTCGGACTCGAACGGGAAGGTGCGGGCCCGCGTCAGGCTGGCCGACGGGTCGCTATACAGCGAGCGGGGGCACATCGATTTTCTCGACGTCCAGGTCAATCCGCGAACCGACGGTCAGACGGTCCGGGCGATGTTCCCCAATCCGGATGGCGTTTTGACGAACGGCCAGACGGTGCGCGTGATCATTGAGGAAAAGGGCGGCGACAAGGTTGTGGTGATCCCGCAATCCGCGATCGCGATAGACCAGACCGGCCCTTATGTGTTTGTCGTCGGCCAGGATGATAAAGTCGAGCAACGCCGCATCCGACTCGGTACCGGCCGCGAAGGCTTTGCGGTCGTCGATGAAGGGATAAAACCAGGGGATCGAATCGTGGTTCAGGGCCAGCAGCGCATCCGAGCGGGGATGACGGTGGCACCTCAGCTGATGCCGTCACCGCCGGCGGGTTGACGAAAGGCGAGCGCCACAATGATCTCCTCGGTCTTCATCCACCGTCCCCGGCTCGCGATCGTCGTCTCGATCGTCATTTCGATCGCCGGCGTAATCGCTCTCGGTGCGCTCCCGGTCGCCCAGTTCCCCGATATCGTCCCGCCGCAGGTCCAAGTAACAGCCACTTATCCCGGCGCTTCGGCCGCGGCTGTTGAAGAAAGCATCGCTCAAGTCATCGAGTCGAGGGTCAATGGCGTCGACAAGATGATTTATATGAAATCCACCTCGGGAGGGGACGGCAGCTACACGCTCAACGTGACATTCGAGGTCGGAACCGACCCCGACCTCAATACCGTCAACGTCACGAACCGGGTCAATCAGGCGCTCCCCATCCTGCCACCCGAGGTGCAGCGCAATGGCGTCGTGACCAAGAAGCAGTCCACATCGCTATTGCAGGTGGTCGCCGTCTATTCGCCAAAGGGCACACGCGACGCTCTATTTCTGTCGAATTACGCCAAAATCGATATGGTCGATACGCTGAAGCGCGTGCGCGGGGTGGGCGACGCAAGCCAGTGGGGCGATCTCGAATATTCGATGCGGATCTGGCTCAACCTGGACCGGATGGCGAGCCTCGACATTACCCCTGACGAGGTCATCAAGGCGATCAATTCGCAGAACACTCAAGCCGCCGTCGGCCGCGTAGGGGCGGCACCACTCCTGCCCGAAGTCTCATTTCAGCTGAACATCAGCACACAAGGTCGGCTGACCACGGTCGAGGAGTTCAACAACATCATCGTGCGTACCACCCCGGATGGCGGGGTGGTACGCATCAAGGACATCGCGCGGGTCGAGCTTGGTTCGAAGACCGCCGATTCAGTGGCTCGGTACAATGGGCGGCCGGGCGAGGCCATCGCCATCTACCAGGCCCCCGGAGCCAACGCGATCGCCGTCGCCGACGGCATCAAGAAAGCATTGAAGGAGATGGAGCCGCGGCTCCCCGACGATGTCGCCTACGACGTAATGTACGACACAACGGTTTTCGTCGACGCGATGATCCACAAAGTGGAGAAGACGCTACTCGAGGCCTTTGTGCTTGTCGGCATCGTCGTTTTCGTATTCCTCGGGAACCTGCGCGCGACGTTGATCCCGATCATCGCTGTCCCAGTGGCGCTCGTCGGTACTTTTGCAGCGATGTTGGCACTGGGTTTCTCGGCGAACACGATCTCGCTTTTGGCACTGGTTTTGGCGATCGGCATCGTTGTCGACGATGCGATCGTTGTCGTCGAAGCGGTCGAGCATGTCCTCGAGACCGAACCTCACCTGACTCCCGCCGAGGCTACGGAAAAGGCAATGTCGCAGGTGACCGCGCCGATCATCGCGATTACCCTCGTGCTGCTCTCGGTGTTCGTGCCGACTGCCTTCATCCCCGGCATCACCGGCCAGCTTTATCAGCAGTTTGCGGTGGCCGTGTCGGTTTCGATGCTCATTTCGGCCATCAATGCGCTCAGTCTGTCGCCGGCGCTCTGCACCGTCCTCCTTCGGCACAGCGGGCCCCGCCGGGGGCTCATTGCCTATCTCCAGCGCGGCATCGACAAGAGCCGCGACGGGTATGTCGGTCTCGTGCGGCCTTTGGCGCGCCGAATCCTCGTAACTGGCATGGTGGTCGTCGGCTTCGCCGTGGCGGCGAGCTGGCTTGCGAAGATCGTGCCCACGGGATTTCTGCCCGATGAAGATCAAGGCGCCTTTTTCGCCGAGATACAGCTTCCGGATGCCGCATCGCTCAACCGGACGGAAGCGGTGGTCGCACAGGTCGAAAACATGATTTTGGATCGACCGTGGACCCAAAGCGTGACGACAGTAAGCGGCTACAGCCTGATCGACGGTCTCTCGCTGCCGAACAAGGCGATTGTCATCGTGGGACTGAAGCCGTTCGATGAACGAACGGACGCGTCGCTCTCTGTATTTTCGGCATTGGCTGAGCTCAATCGCGCGTTTCGACAGATTGCGACTGCCAATATCATTGCCTTTAATCTGCCGCCAATACAGGGGCTTGGCAACGCGGCCGGGTTCGAGTTGCAATTACAGAGTCTGGCGGGCGCGAGCCCGAAGGATCTATCGGCAGTGGCAGATGGGCTCGTCATCGCCGCCAATCAAAACCCAGCATTGGCCAATGTCTATACGACATACGGCGCCTCCACACCGCAGGTGTACTTGAACCTGGACCGCCAGCGCGCCGAGACCTTGGGCGTGTCGATCGGCGACATATTCAGCGCTTTGCAGACCACGATGGGCGGGAACTACGTCAATGACTTCAACCGCTTTGGCCGCACCTGGCAGGTCAAGGTCCAGGCGGATGCAACTGATCGCAAAGGGGTCGAGGATATCTTCCGCGTGCGGGTCCGCACAGCGCAAGGCGATCTCATTCCATTGCGCACCGTTGCCGATGTCGAGCTGATCACCGCCCCGGCGTCGATTGTTCGCTACAACAATCTGCGCTCGGTCACGATCAACGGAGGGCCGGCTCCCGGCTACTCATCGGGGGAGGCGCTCGCCGCGATGGGGGCCGTCGCCGCCGCCGCCCTGCCGCCCGGTTTTTCCTATGAATGGACCGGCACCGCGCTGCAGGAAAAGGCGGCGTCCGGTCAGACCGGCTCGATCCTCGGCTTGGCGATCGTCTTCGCCTACCTGTTTCTCGTTGGGCTCTATGAGAGCTGGGCGATACCTGTCGCAGCGCTGCTGTCGGTGATCGTCGGTCTCTTCGGAGCAATGGCGGCGTTGCTGGTGTTTGGCCTCGACAACAACATCTATGCGCAGATCGGCATCGTCGTGCTGATCGCGCTCGCCGCCAAGAACGCCATTCTGATCATCGAATTCGCGATGGAGCAGCGGCAGCACGGGCGGGAGATTGTCGATGCCGCGATCGAAGGTGCGAGATTGCGGTTCCGGGCGGTGATGATGACATCGTTCGCCTTCATTGCCGGCTTGGTTCCGCTCGTCATTGCGTCCGGTGCCGGTGCGGCGACGATAAGAGCGGTCGGTACTGCGGTATTTGGTGGCATGGTCGCGGCGAGCTTTCTCGGGATCTTTGTAATCCCGGGCCTCTATGTCTTGTTCCAAACCTTGCGGGAGAAGGTCAAGAGGCTATCGAAGCAGCAAGGGTCCGTGGTAGCTGAGCGTCATGATGTGTCCGGCAAGGCTGCCGAATGAGGGCGCACCGGATTTAATCTCTGCCGGCGTCGGATGATCAGCCGCTTTCGCACCTTCATTGCAGGGTTTCTCGTCCTGCTGCCGCTCGCCGTGACGATCGCCGTCATCGTCTGGGTCGGGTCCCTCATTTTCGCCTACCTCGGGCCGGACAGTGCGATCGGCCGCATCCTGCTGTCGATCGGCTTCAACTTTTCTGATTCACCGGCGGTGGCTTACGCACTGGGCGCAGTCGTTGTGGTTGGGTTGGTTTATCTTCTCGGGATTGCCGTCGAATCTCGGCTGGAGAGTCGAATTCGCTCGTTGCTCGACTCCTTGATGCAGCGCATCCCCTTTGTCGGCAATCTCTACGATGTCACCAAGCGCTTTGTCGCGATCATGGAGAGACGCGACCAGGACGGCCTCAAGAGCATGAGCCCGGTCTGGTGCTCTTTTGGCGGAGAAGGGGGCGCGACGGTCCTTGGACTGCTGCCCATGCCCAAGCCCATTCTGATCGGTGGACAGCACTATCACGTGGTCCTCGTGCCTTCCGCTCCCGTGCCGGTCGGCGGCGCGCTGATCTATGTGCCGGCCGCGTGGGTCAAGCCCGCAAATATCGGGGTGGAATCCCTGATGAGCATCTACGTCTCGATGGGTGTAGCATCACCGCAGACAGTCGATGCCGACGCGGAGCGCGTCGAGCCTCGCTAATGCGGCCGGTCAGCCCGCTTCGCCGCCGACCCGATCGGAGAGATCGGCTGCCTTCTTGACGAATTCCAATGGACCGGAAAAGTCAAAGGCGTTGTAGACCGCGTTCAAATGATTGAAGTGCGGCGCCTGGGCAAATTGGACAAAAGTCAGCCGGTGGCCGGCGTAATCGGAGTTCAGTAGATCGCGCGCAAATGCCAGTAGCTTGCGGCGGTCCTCGGCCAGCCAATTGTCATTGAGCGAATAGAATGTCTGCAGCCACTCGCGGGCGCCCGGTGCGGCAAAAGAAGCCGCATTGGGGGTCACGCAGATCTGGCCGCCGCACAGCTCGCGCGCAATGTGCATCATTTGCGGCAGGTTGGCGCAGGCGTGAACGCGGCCCGCATAAAGCAGCGACTGATGCGGCATCATCAGGCCGCCCGGGCTTGGTTGGGCTTCTGCAATGGCGGCGATCAGATGGACGTTGATGCCCTCGCGATAACAGACCAGATCGGCGAGCTTCTCGCGCACCGCCTGCAGCTTGTCGAGCCCCGTCTGCTTTACATTCCACAGCGCCGCCCCGATCATCAGATCGCGGTATAGAGAATGCGCAGGACATAGGGAAACGCCGAATAACGGTGCAGGGTGCCGCGAATAAAGGAGGCGGCGCGCGTATGCCGGTAAAAGAACACGTCCTCCCAGGGAATGAGGACATCGTCGAGAACGACGAGCGTGTCGACTTCATCGAAGCGATTGGAGAGAGGATAGTCGGCCGGACTGCCGCGGCCAGCGAAGCCCGAGCGGCAGAGGTGCTTGACCCCGGGGGCGTCCATCTTGACGATGCAGCCGACCGCATAATCCGATAGCTGCTCATCGCTCCAGCCGGCGATGGTCGGTTTTAGAAAAGCCTGGTCGGCATAGGACGCAGCGGTCTCGTATTTCGCACCGCGCAAGATGATCCCGGCATCGGTTTCTCTCACGACATGCACCATCATGTCAGGGTCCTGATCTTGCGGGCGCTTCGAGCGGTCGCCCTTGGGATCGGTGTTCGCCGAGACGTGGAAGAGGTCGTGCTGCAGAACGCGGCGGATGTGCCGGTCGATATTGTCGCCGAAGCGAGGATCGATCTCGCTCAGCATCTCGCGGCCGTCGAGCAGTGACCACATCTAGCCGATAGTCTCGTCGCCGACAGGGGTCTATACTCAGCGGATGTCTTTGAGGTAGAGGTCGATCGCCCGCCATTTCTCGTGCCAGTGATCTTTCTCGGTTGGCGGTCGGAGCAGGGTCGAATAGAACTCGTCGCCATCGCGAAAGCGCATGACCTCGGCCGACGGCCCCCTCATGCGCCATGTCGTACATGCGCGCCTTGCTATCGACGACCGGCTTGAAGGCGGGGTGAGTCGTTACGTCGAGTAATCGCTCGCCCTCAATCCAGATCTCCCGCCCGTCGCGCAGCCCGGCGCGATACTCTTCCCCGGTTCGGATCATACCTGTTCCCTGCGATGACCATGCCCCTACCCCGAAGAGTACACTGATCTCTGTTGGTGGAGGCGCCTTTGGCCGGGGCTGGAAGATCAAAACGACCCTCCGGCTCTTTTTCGTCGACTTTCGCGGAAATAAATGCTCGCCCCGAGCTGTCTTAACATCGATGACGGATGATGCGTGAGGCCGAACGGACCGCGGACGTGATCCAAAAGGGTGGTTTAGTTAACAGGAAAGTGATTACATCTTGAGCACCAGAGCAGCGATGATCCCGGAAGCACCGGTCGAAAGTTCGTTGGCGGCCCGGATTTTGCCGTCGGCGGGTCGAGTCGTCTCGCGGCTGCTCGGCGGCCGTATGTCTTACGGTGGGGCAATGCCGGACCGAGCCGCTCTGATCGAAGCGCAGATCCCAGGATTGCGCCGCTTCGCTTGCGCTTTGCTGCGTGGCGACCGTGAGCGCGCCGACGACCTTGTTCAGGATACGCTCGAACGCGCACTGTCTTCCTGGCATCTCCGGCGGTCCGATGGAAGTGTGCGCAGCTGGCTCTACACCATTCTTCACAATCGGTTTTTGAGCGATCAGCATCGCGCGCGGCGGCGCGGCCTGCACGACGCGTTGACCGCGGAGACCGAGCTGCCCGGGATCGACGGCGGGCAGGATTCGGCTCTCGAGCATCGCGATCTGTTGCGTGCCTTCTCGGCATTGCCCGAGGAGCAGCGAACGGTGTTGCTACTGATCGGGGTCGAGGATCTATCCTACGAGGAAGCTGCGCGCGTTTTGGGTGTGCCGATCGGCACGGTGATGTCCAGACTTCATCGCGGCCGCGAGCGCCTCCGACAACGCATGCACGGCGATGTTAACGAAGATAGTCCGCGCAAAAATGCGGCGCTGAGGAGAGTAAAGTGAGGGTGGCGGGCGGTCCTGTAGATGAGGACGACCTACAGGCCAGCATCGATCGTCGTCTAGCGCCCGAGCGCGCCGAGATGGTCGAAACCTATCTCGCCGCGCATCCCGAGGAGCGTGAGAGGTTGTCGCAATATGCCGAGCAGCGAGCGGCGTTGCGTGTCGCCTTCGGCGCCGTCTCCGAGACGCCCGCACCGCCGCGCCTCCGTGTCGCCTATCTGCTCACTGCGCAGCGCCGCCGCCGTTACCAACGGTTCACGCGAATTGCGGCATCCGTCGTCTTGCTGCTCCTCGGAGGGATCGCCGGGTGGACTGCCCGCGACCTGGTGCCACGCCTCACTTCGTCGGCTTCGGCAGTCCTTGCCAGCACGGTGTTTGATGACGCCATTGCAGCGCACCGGACCTTCTCGGTGGAAACTCGCCACCCGGTCGAGGTCGGCGCCAACGAAGAGGCCCATCTGGTGCAGTGGCTTTCCAAGCGCCTCGGACATCGGTTGATCGCACCCGACCTTGCGGCACTCGGTTTCCAGCTGATGGGCGGACGCCTTTTGCCTGCCGACAGCGGCCCCGCGGCTATGTTCATGTACGAGGACGGCAAGGGTACCCGGCTCAGCTGCTACTATCTCTCGGTTGATTTTTCTGGAGAGACCGAATTCAAATACCGGGAACAGAACGGCATCAGCGCATTCTACTGGGTCGACGACGGGCTTGCTTACGCGATCACCGCCAACGCCCCCCGCGAACTGCTGCTCAAGATCGCGGAAATCGTCTACCAGCAGAACTCTCCCGATGGCGCCAAGCCAAAGATCCCAACGGCTCCAGGTAAACCCAGCTAGCCACTCGCCCCACCGCCATTGGCTAGGCCGCTCACGAAAAGTTTATTGGATCGATTACACAAGGGAAATCGCCCGGTTTCTCTGCGTCTGAGCTGCAATGCGGACACTCTGTGACCCACCAACGCCGAATACCGGACCTTCCGTGAGGGGTCATGCAGCGACAGACAATAATCGGGGCACGGTTTGCCACATTGTGTTCGGTGTTAGCACTTACAGTTCCAACAATGTTGTTGGGTATACATCATGCCAAAGCGGAACAACCGCCGCCGCCATGCCATCCCAATCCAACTGCTGATGCGGATGAAGCTGCGGTCCGCGGGCGCGGGGACATCGTCAATCTGCCCGGGGAGCTGATAGATCGGTTGGCGCAGTTGGCGAATCGGCCGCACACTTACCTACCGCTCCAGGTGTTTGCTGAAGCCGACGGTGCCAGCCAGTTGTTCCAATATTACCTGCTGGACACGACGGGTTTCGAACCGAACGTCTTTACGACCATTTTCCCCGGCGTCAATGACCACGTTCAGTTGACCGTTACGGGAGGTAATTGCGGCTTACCCACGGTCGGTGCCGTGCGCGTCGTGTTGGAGCCGAAGCCGGGGCTGCCCACCGATCCCAATGACCCGCGCGCCTTCAATGATGTCTTTACTGACATCTCGCCGCTGTTCGTGATCAACAACGAGAGCGGCTGGTACGAGGGCTGGATGATCCACGACATCACTGTCCCCAACGTCGCCGCTCCGCGCAAAGACGGCCACGCGCAATTCGGGACTCTCACCCAACGTGACGCCGACATCCTCGCGAGGATGGGCACCGGCAACAATGTGCCCGGCAACATCTTCACTGTCGACGGTCGTGACCCTCATTTCCCGAGCGCGTCCGATCATTTTCCCGACGTGCAAACAAATGTCGTCCCCATCAATGAGAGCATGGGAGCCTACAATGCTTTCCAACAGTCGGACGTGCACTCCTATTGGGAATTTAACTATCTGGGCACCAACTGGATTCACCCACTTTATGAATTACCCTTCACAGGCGGCTTCCCAGACGATTTCGGCAAAGCTGCTGATGCGTTTCAGGATGGCGAGATCGGGAAATTGCAGTCGATCGTTCCCGGCCCGGGACCGAGCGGCGAACAGAACAAGCCACAGGTCGTCGGGGACAACCCGAACCTTCCGCGCGATCCCGACAAGTTCGACTCGGACACCGGTTTCGAGGCACAGCGCGAATTTCGTGAACGCGGCGTTCCGAGCGGTCTCGCCAATGAGATCTATCTCGACGTCTACGAGCGGTGGGCGTCCTTCGAACCGCAGGTCAGGAACCTTGAGCAGCGTCTGTTCGATGCCTACGCCGCGGAGGTGAAAAGGGTATCAGGGAACGACGAGGGCATCATCACCGCCGCGCAAGGTGACATCGACACCCCGACGGACGGTTTTGAGGACAACTCCCGTCTCTACCTTCCGCCAACGGTGTTCAACCGTTTCGCCGTGACGCGGGAGATCAATGACGGGTTGCTGGCGCCGCGTTTTGCTCCGAGCCAGCGCGCTTGGGTTCTGAGCGGCGTGCGGGTGCCGGTCGCTCCGACGGTCGATGCATCGACCGGTCGCGACGGCGACGATCGGTAGTCGGCTCGCATTGTGGAAGAGGCGGCCCGCCAGGCCGCCTCTTTGCGTTTTGTAAATCGCGGCATCACGGCACCTCGCGCGCGAGCTAGAAGATCCCACCTAGTATGCGTGATCTTGAGCCCGATCCCCCGAGAGCTACTCCGACCCGCTCTCGACCGCTTCATGGCCGGCCTCGGCAATCCGTTCTCTCGCGCGGTGTTTTGCCAAATTCGTGCGACTTCGGCGGACCGTGCCACCGGCGCGGAGGCGGAGCGGCATCGCCGCGCCGCACTCTTGGTCGCTCGTTCGTTTGGCATCGCAATCCATCCGGAGGGGACGCGGTGCTCATACAACTGGGACGGCGCAGCGCTGAACGGCGCTACCGAGGCTTATGTCATCCTCCACGAGATCGCTCATTTTGCTTTGGCGCCGCCCGAGCGTCGCAGGCTCATCGATTTCGGGCTCGGGCCCGGTCCGGACACCATCGATCGTGATGCAGCCGAGATCGCCGAGGTCCTCTCCCTGCTGGCGCGCGAGGAGGATGAGGCACGAGCCTCATTACTCGGTATCGTCTGGGAGGCGCAGCTCGCGCAGCCCGCCCTCGCCTCGTTCCTTGATCAGAACTGGCTTGAAGGCCTCGACCGATCAGCCGCTTCTCACTTCAGCACTGTGCTCGACGGCCTGCGCCGGGATGGATTGCTCAGCTTCGAGGTACCCGGCAAATTCGATAGGGCGCAGGCCGCTCGCCTTCGTCAAGCTGCTCGAGCCAAAACCGGAGAGCCGGGCTGCGAGCGGGATCCCGAGGCCGAGCAACGAAACTCGGGCGCATCACTGGGGCGGATGCGCCGATTTGCGAAACACGCCAGCACTCAGGGTCGCGCCTGAATTTGCGATAGCCTATCCGCGTGAGGCAATTCTCCAGCTCTTCCATTCTGGTTCCCCGAGATAACCGCCTCTAAAACACCGGATCGGGAACCGGGTTCCGGCTTCGCGGGTTCGACAGACAAGGGGAACCGATGAACCGAATCGATCTTGCAGGGCGAGTAGCCGTCGTCACCGGTGCCGCTCGCGGCATCGGGCGTGCCATCGCCGAACGCTTCTCCGCCTCGGGAGCGACGGTGGCGATGTGGGACGCCGACGGCCCCGCCGCGGCAGCGGCGACGCGTGCCATCGAAAACGCGAGTTACGAAATCGTCGACGTGACCGATCCGCTCGCGATCGCGAGCGGCCTCGCCGCGCTCGAGGATCGGCTCGGCCCACCCGACATCCTGGTCAACAATGCTGGGATTTCCGGTCCTAATTTCCCACTCGCCGAATATCCTCCTGAGGAGTGGCGGCGGGTCATCGAAGTCGACCTGATCGGCCTGTTCAATTGCTGCCGCGCCATCATCCCGGCCATGCAACGGCGCGATTATGGGCGGATTGTCAACATCGCCTCGATCGCCGGAAAGGATGGCAATCCGAACGCATCGGCCTATTCCGCCGCAAAGGCCGGAGTCATCGGTTTGACGAAATCTCTCGGCAAAGAGCTTGCCGAAACGGGCATACGGGTCAACTGCGTGACCCCGGCCGCCGCGCGAACCGACATTTTCGCCCAGATGACCGAGGCCCAGATCGACTACATGCTGTCAAAAATCCCAATGGGCCGGTTCGTCCTCGTTGAGGAGATTGCCGCACTGGTCGCCTGGCTCGCCTCGGAGGAATGCTCATTCTCCACCGGCGGCGTGTTCGACATTTCCGGCGGCAGGGCGACCTATTAGATTGCGAACGGCCGCTCAATCTCCTTCGCCCGCTCAGCGAGGCGACGCACTCTTTCCCAATCGCCAGCCGCGATCGCCTCCTTGGGCGCCATCCATGATCCGCCGACGATCGGCACGTTCGGCAGCGCGAGATACTCTCGCGCCGAGCGTTCGTCGATACCGCCGGTCGGACAGAAGGCGACGCCCGGGAACACGGGGGCGAGCGCTCGCAGCAAGGCGAGCCCACCGACCGCCTCGGCGGGGAACAGCTTGAGAAAGCAGATTCCGAGGTCGCGTGCCGCCATCACTTCAGAGGGCGTCGCGACCCCAGGAAGATACGGAAGCTCGGTCGCGAGCGCGGCGCCGGCAAGTTCGGCAGTCATTCCCGGGCTGACCAGAAACCGCGCCCCCGCTGCACAGGCCTGCACGACATCGGCGGGCCGCTGCACTGTCCCGGCGCCGACGACGATTTCCGGCAATTCCCGCGCAATCGCCGCAATCGCAGCGGGCGCCGCCGGTGTTCTCAGCGTGACCTCTATCAAGCTCAGCCCGCCTTCCAAAAGGGCGTGAGCCAGCGGCACCGCGTCTTTCTCGCGCTCGATTGTCAGGACCGGGATGACCGCGACGCCGCGGAACAACGCATGCATGATTTTCGCTCCGGCTTTATTTTATCCTCCAGCTCGTCCAAATTCAGTCACCGTCGCGGCCCCTTTATTTTGACCGGTGCAACCCCCTTGCGATGAGCTGATCTTGGCGGGCCCCGCTGATCGGACGCGCCTCGCGCGTCGGGGGAGCCGCCTTCCTTTTGCTAGAATCGGCCGTGATATCGGTGGCGTCTGGCGCCCCCGGCAACATTGACAGTCCCAGCCGCGAAGCGTTTGATCGCCTTCGGATCGGCGGAGGAAACGATGGAAACACGCACGCTCGGACGCACCGGGCTCAAGGTGTCGGCCCTCGGGTTCGGATGCGGCGCGGTCGGCGGGTTAATGGTCCGCGGCAACCCGGCGGACCAGGAGCGGGCAGTCGCGCGGGCGCTCGAGCTCGGCATCAATTACTTCGACACCGCGGCGATGTACGGGAATGGCGAATCCGAGCGCAATCTCGGGCGCGTCATCAAGAGCCTCAAACCCGATATTCTGGTCGGCACCAAGGTGCGCGTTCCGGCGAGCGAACGAGGCCGGATCGGAGCGGCGGTAACCGCTTCTCTGGAGGCGAGCCTGCAGCGCCTGCAGCTCGAAGGGGTCGATCTGTTCCAGCTCCACAACCACATTACCGCCGACGGCCGCGACAGCGATTTGACCCCGGAAATCGTGCTCGGAGAGGTCGTGCCGGCATTCGAGCGCCTGCGCGAGCAAGGCAAGACCCGCTTCTACGGCATTACCGCCGTCGGCGATACCCCGGCGCTACACCGCGTGGCAGACGCCCGGTCCTTCGACACCGCGCAAGTCAGCTACAACGTGCTCAATCCCAGCCCCGGATCGACCGTTGCATCGGGCTATCCGGCGCACGATTTCGGCAATCTGCTGGCACATACGCGTGCGGCTTCGATGGGTGTGATCGCCATCCGGGTGCTCGCCGCCGGCGCGCTGAGCGGGGTCGAGACGCGGCATGCCCTCGGCTCGCCGAGCGTCGAGCCGATCGGGTCGGGCTCGGCCTATCGGATCGATGTCGATCGCGCGCAGCGGCTCGAACCGCTGGTCCGAGAAGGTTACGCCGACAGCCTGATCGAATTGGCGGTGCGCTTTGTCATTTCGAATGAAGCAGTGTCGACCGCACTGGTCGGCTACTCCACCCTCGAACATCTGGAATACGCAGCGTCGGCGGTCAACAAGGGCCCTCTCCAGCGCGAGGCGCTCGAGCGGCTCGCGGCGCTGCAGAACAGCTTTGTCGGCGAAGCTCGATGATGACGCGAGGAGCAGCCTGACGGCGCGACGTGCGCATCCGCTATCGCTACCGGGGCAACGAAAAGGTTTTTGATCAATCGTCCGAGGCGGTTGTCCTCGGGCGGCCGCGTCCCGGTGTGCATGTCGACATCGATTTGAGTCCGGACCTGCGGGTTTCGCGGCCGCACGCGCGGATCTTGACCGAGGACGGCCTCTATTGGATCGAAGACCTCGGCAGCGCCAACGGCACGGAGGTCGACGGACAGCCGATCAAAGGGAAGGGCAAGCTGCGGCTCGAACCTGGCCAGACCATCCGTATTAGCGACACAACGATCGAGGTGGAAGCCGCTGCGTTTGAATCCGATCGCGATACCAGCTGGGCATCGGCGGACAGAACGCTGGTCGACACTCACGACACCCGCCTCGACATCGCTGAAATGATCGACGCTGCAGCACCCGTTTTCGAGCCGGAGCAACCGATCGACCCGGATCGTGCGCGGGCACTCGCGCTGCTCTACGAGCTGCCGCTCCAGTTTGGCGAACAAACCGAGCTCGATGCGTTATTTCAGACGATCATCGAACGGTTGGTCGCAATAATCCCGGCAGCGAGCCGTGGCGCGCTCTTGCTCGAGGATCAGGCGAGCGGAGAGCTCCTTCTGAAGGCACATGTGCCGGCGGGACAGCCGTCGGTCAGTATGACCCTCGCGTCGAGGACGATGACTCGGCGCCAGGGATTTATCTGGCGCGAGGGCCTGGATCCCAGCCAAAGCCAATTTTTGAACCGGATCAAAGCCGGAATGTATGTGCCCCTGATCTGGAAAGGCCGGATTATAGGCGTGGCCTGCGTTGATAACAGCGACGGGGGGACGATCTTTACGGCCGACGATTTGCGTCTGATGCTTGCAGTCGCTCATTACGCGGCAATGGCCGCGATGCAAAGCCAGCTGCAGGACGAGCTCCGCCGCAATGCCGCGCTGCTCAGTCGGCTATTGACCAATTTCTCCCCGAAAATCCGTGACTCGCTGTTCTCGCGGGCGGCTCATGGCCGGCTGCGCCTCGGCGGTGAGAGGTCGGAAGTGGTTATTCTCGTGTCGGATGTCCGCGGCTTCACCAAATTGACCGCGGGCATGGATACCGACGACGTGATGGACCTGCTCAACGATTATTTCTCCGCCCTTGCCGACGCCATTTTCAAATATGACGGGACGATCGACAAGATCACCGGAGACGCCATATTGGCGGTCTTTGGCAGCCCTGAGCCGGACCCCCTACGGCACGAGAAGGCCGTGCGCGCGGCGGTGGCCATGCAATCCGTGATGGCGGATATCACCGAGCAGCGCAGGCGCCGCGGCCAGGTAACCTGTGCGATCGGTATTGGCGTTCATTGCGGCGAGGTGCTTCACGGGTTCATTGGCTCGAATGACCGCATGGAGCTCACGGTCATCGGCGAAGCAGCCAACTGGACGGCTCGCTATTGCGACGGCGCCAGGGGCGGGGAGATCCTGATGAGCTCCGCTATGCATCAGCGCCTCTGGCGATATATCGACACCGAGCTGATCACGATCGACACCAAACACGAAGGCAGTCTCAGCGCCTACCGCCTTAAAGGGCTCAAGGGCGCCGCGCGGACCTGAACGCTCGGTTGCTAGGCTGTGTAGCCTATTACCACCGCGCTGACGTTGTCGCGGGCGCCCCGCGCGAGTGCCTGCTCGATCAGCCTATCAGCGGCGGCGGTCACTGGAGTTGTGCGCAATATTGCAGCGATCTCGTCATCCGTGACGGCGCCGCTCAGCCCGTCCGTACACAACAGCAGAACATCGCCCGGTTCGATCCGGTCCCTCCTCTCTTCGAGAACCAACTCGTCCGATGCTCCCACCAGATTTGTTACGACATTCAGGAGCGGATGCGTCGCCGCGTCTTCCGGAGCGATTTCTCCGCGGTCGACGAGATCCTGGACATGGCTCTGGTCACGGCTCAACTGCCGCAATTCGCCCGCGCGTATTCGATAGAAACGGCTATCCCCGGCCCACAGACAGCAGCTCTGATTGCCGAGGATCAACAACACCGCGACGGTGCTGCCAATCAACGCGTCCGGGCCGATCGTCGCTGCCTTGGCCCGCAGTTCTAAATTGACGTCCCGGAGGCGGATTTTCACGTCCTCGAGGAGAATAACGCCGCCGAGCTCAGGGTTGACCTCGCCGAGCGCAGCAATGATACGCGCGCTCGCGTAATCGCCGCGCTCATGTCCCCCTGCACCATCTGCGACTGCCCATAGCCCGATCTCTGTCCGCTCCAGCACTGCATCCTCGTTCTGTCGCCGGATGGTGCCGACGTGAGTCCGAGCCGCCGAGCGATAAGGCATCTTCCCGTTCGATCCCGTTTTATTTTTCGGCCTGTTCGATTTTTAACCGGCAGCTGAAGTAATCGAGAACTCGGGATTGCCGTTGCACTTCGATGAGCGCTGAACCACCAATGTTTTCGGCGATCTGCCGCGCTTCGTTCAGGCGATCCTTCAACATCGACACTGCTCGCACCGTCGAACCCTCGAAACCGGCTTGCAGATATTTGTCCGGAGTGTACTGGGTCTCACCAATCCGGAAATCCTCCGGGTTGAACGTGCACGCCGCAAAGCGATCGGGCTTCTCGGGTACCGGCTGGGCTGGTGGTGCGGTGGCGACGGGCGGTTTGGTGGCAGCGGGAGGAGATTCCGGCGTTTTTTCGCGCTCGAAAATGACGCGGGAGGCTTCGCCGCGCAACCGTGCGAGGACGTCCGCCGACATCCTGCCGCCATTCACCAGTTCCGCGGCCGGCAGCCCGAACTGCTCCTCGAATTTGTGGTACGCTTTGTTTGTCTGCGGGCCGGCAATGCCGTCGATCGGTCCCGGATCCATTCCGAGACGTGACAGCATGAATTGGATTTCTCGGATCAGGGTCTGGGTTGTCTCAACCTCCTCGACCCTGCTGACCACCTCGGCAGTAGCGGGCCGCGCCGAGTAAACCGCTATCGCTGCCATGGCAACCGCTATCCAGCCGATTGCGGATATGATGCTGTTGCGCGCGCTTCTCGCTGATCTCCTCCTTCGCCACGGCAACTCAGTTTGCTCCATGCGCATTAAGAAACGTTCTTCGATCTCCCTCGTCGGGAATATGTGCTGCTAGTACGAGACAAAACTTTTCCAAGGTTTCGAACTTTTCGAGCTCTCTTTTTACCAGGATCCTCGCAATTGGCCCGATATACCGAGTGAGATCGGCCTCGAGCGCGACAATGTTCGCCCGTCTCGCCGGAGCGGCGGAATGGTCCGGCCTTTGTCCGGCAGCCGTTTCGAGCTTTGCCACAGACAGGGGACGCGCTCGACCGAGACCCGCGGCGACTCGCTGCCGTCCCCTCGCTAAAAATTCGGCGCGATCCCCCGGGCTGTTCACTTGTCTGCCGAGCAACTCGTAAAGCTCCAGCAGATCGCTCGTCTGCCTGACTGCTCGCCTTACCGCGATCGATGCCATCGGGCCAATGAATGAGGCCAGATCACGCTCGACTTCTCGTAATAGCTCAGGGACCAGAGAAGCCTCACCGGCCGAAGTTGGGGACGCCGGAGTGGCGGGTCTCGCCGTGACTTCGGCGATGGGCCTTTCCGAAAAGGGCGTCCCGGAGGGCTGCTGGTCACGCGATAGAGCTGGAACAGTCTCTGAAATTGCCTTTGAGAACTCTGCAGCTTCGGGGTAACGCTGCGCCGGCTCGAAAGCGACGGATTTCGCAATGACACGCTTCAGCGAGTCGGGGACGGCGGGGTTCAGCGCCCGGATATCTTCCGGCCCGCGGGTCTCCATAAACGATATGATCTCGGTGATGCTCTTTCCTCGGAACGGCTTCACACCCGTCAGCATTTCGAAAAGGATCACTCCGACCGCGAACAAGTCGGTACGGTGATCGACCGGCGCCCCCGACAACTGTTCTGGTGCCATGTAGGCCGGCGTCCCCAACAAATCGCCGACGATCGTGAAGTCGGAAGCATCGATACGGGCGATCCCGAAATCAGCCACTTTAACTTCATCGTTCGGCAAAATCATGATGTTGGATGGCTTGATGTCGCGGTGGACTATTCCGTTCTTGTGGGCAAATCCAAGGGCGCTCAGTACCTGAGTGATGATGGCGACGCTGCGGCTCGGTATGAGCGGACCAGACGATCTGATGACCTCGTCGAGGCTGCGGCCCTCCACATATTCCATCGCGAGAAACGGCATGCCGTCATCGTCGCCAAAATCCCAGATTGCAACGATGTTCGGATGGAAACGGCGCCCGGCAGCTCGGGCTTCGCGTCGGAAGCGCTGGAGCAGATGCTCGGAACCGCTGCCGGCGATCAGTTCCGGCCGCAGGACCTTGATTGCAACGAGGCGATCGATTACCGGGTCATAAGCGCGATACACCTCTCCCATCGCGCCTGAGCCGAGCAGCTTCTCGACCCGATAGCGGCCGATCGTCTTGATGGCCTTCATTTCTGGCCATTCATTCGCCGAGAAGCGCGGGGTCTCAGCTGTGCTCCTCCAGCATCGTCATCGCATTCTGCAGGCTTCGCCGCATCCTGTTGAACGACATCGATAAAGAACCGATCTCGTCCCTGCTGTTGCGGATATATTCTGGCGTATCCAACTGTCCCATGCTGACGCTATCCGCCATTTCCGAGATCTCAGCAACTGGCTTAGCAACCAGCACGCGCAACAGGAGATCTACCATAACGACTGTCACGACAAAGGTGCCGACCAGGATCAGCATAAACCAGAAGAGGGCTTGATAGGCCCGCGCCAGCGGTACGGTAAGTGGGATCGACACCACCTGCGCCGCGACGACCTCCCCCTGTTTCCAACCAAATCCGTTTTGCGAGCCATATAGCGCGATCATCGTGGCTGGAGCCTTGTCAGGCGTGCTGTGGCAGGAGAGGCAAGCTGGGCTGCCGACCTTGAGCGGGCGGGCAAGCGTCAGAAACCGGCCCGACGGCGTATCGCGTGTGATTATCGACTCTGTTTTGCCCGCGTCATTTCGAAAATCATTGATAATATCGGCCTCCCAATCAATCGCGCGGTCATTGAGATTTGTCGGGTTCAACGTCGGTTCGCGATACGTATAGTCGGGGAGCTTCTGATGAAGCATTTTAAAATTGGTTTGAGCTGCGTATGATGGAATCGAATGGGGTAGGAATTGAACCTTCATTTGTTGCTCGAGCAGCGGCTTTATACTCTCTGCCGTGTAGCTGCGGATGGCTGATGCCCCCTCAATCATTATCCGGGCATTCTGAAGACTATCGTCGAGCGCATTCTTTGTCAGGATCGTATACGCGCCGACCCCCGCCAGACCAAGTCCGACCAGAAACGCGCCCGATATAGCCAGATCAATTTTCCATCGGATTTTCATGGCCCGAACTTTGGTAGTGCTTTGGGTGGAGTTGGTAGTTCAAGCTCCACTCAAATATCTTACGATTCCCGCGTGAATTTTGGAAGCGCGCAAAGGAGCCAAGATGCGCGGGCGCCTCAGGTGACGGGATCTGCGACTTCGTCGTAACCGCGACCCTGGAACTCGATCAGGCAAAGGCCATGACCGAATGGATCGGCAATAACCACAATCTTGCCCCAAGCCTCGGCGCGGATTTCGCTCTCCGCTTGCGCGCCAGCCGCTAGAGCGCGGGCCAGCGCCGCCTCGACGTCGTCCACCACGACATCCAGGTGAACCGGTGTCCAGTGTCGATCGTAACGGCGGGGGCTTGCGGCCGCACCTGCTGAGCCTTCAGCCTTTTGCAGTAGATAGAGGCGCACCGGCCAGCCGGTCAGCTCCGCGGCTCCCGGCCCCAAGTGCCGCGTGACCCCGAGACCGAACGCCCGCGTATAGAACGCGACCGCGCGGTCGAGGTCGGGGACGTCAATGTTGACAAGCAGGTCCGTCGGCATCGAGCTCATTCACGCCAAGCTGACCGAGAGTGCCCCTGTCGGCCTAACGGCCGCTCCTTCACGACGGGCCGCGAGCCGCGGGCCCCAGCCGGTACCGCAGCGCCTACTGCACCACCTCGTCCTGGTAGACACCCCAGAGGTCGCCGCGCTGGACCCAGCCGGTGTGGTCGGCGGCGTCGATGCGGCACCAGTCGGCACGGCATTCGAGCAGCCGCGCGATGACGCCCGGTTCGGCGCGGGCAACGGCCGGCGCAGCTACGTCCGGCTGGCGATGGAGAGTGCGGATCCCGCCCTTGATGACAACGGCCCGCTTGCCCGTGAGCATTCTCTCGTGCACCCAGCCCTCCGTTCCTTGCCAGTCCCGGATCAATCGCCAGTTTTCGAATTCCTTGGTGATCTCGACCGGCATCTCCTTGCGGGTCAGCACCCATTGGATCGGGTAATTCTCTCCTGGGCCGACCCGGAGGTTCACCTGATCCGAGCGCAGGCTGACAAACCGCGGCAGTTTTTGGCCCGTGTCGTTTTCGGCGGCCGCGGCGATCGACGCCCCGAAAATGAGAGCGGCCAGCAGCATCCATAGCGGGGACCCGACGAAGGGGTAGCCGTGCTGTTGCCTGGACATCCCACCCCGCCTCTTGCTAATGGCGTGCCGCGCCTTTTGCGGACGTCATCGCCATGCGGTCGAAGCGGCCATTCGTCATCGTTACCCGCAAGCTCCCTGACCCGATCGAGACTCGGATGATGGAGCTATTCAATTGCCGCCTCAACCTCGACGACAAGCCTCTGGGAAAACCCGAACTGCTGGCCGCTGTCGCGCAAGCCGATGTTCTGGTGCCGACGGTCACCGACCGAATCGATGCCGAGGTGCTGGCCGCAGCGGGCCCGACGCTAAGGCTGATCGCCTCTTTCGGAACTGGCGTCGATCATGTCGACCTTGCAGCGGCGCAGCAGCGCGGCATCATCGTGACCAATACCCCGGGGGTGCTGACCGAGGACACCGCCGATATGACGATGGCGTTGATCCTCGCTGTCTCGCGCCGTCTCGCCGAGGGCGAAAGGCTGATCCGCAGCGGCGGCTGGACCGGTTGGGGTCCGACCTCGATGCTCGGTCACCGGATCTGGGGCAAGCGGCTGGGCATTCTCGGCATGGGCCGGATCGGCATGGCGCTCGCCCGCCGCGCCAAAGGCTTCGGCCTCTCGGTGCATTACCACAACCGCCGCCCGGTTCCGGAGGATATCGAGAACGCGCTCGAGGCGACCTGGTGGGAGAGCCTCGACCAGATGCTGGCACACATGGACATCGTCTCGGTCAACTGCCCGCACACGCCTGCGACCTACCACCTGCTGTCGGCGCGCCGGCTGCGGCTGCTGCAGCCGCATGCAATCCTCGTCAACACCGCACGCGGCGAAATTGTCGATGAGGAAGAGCTAACCCGGTTGCTCGAAATCCGCGCCATCGCCGGTGCCGGTCTCGATGTCTTCGAACACGCGCCCGCTGTCGATCCGCGGATGCGCGCGCTCGACAATGTCGTGCTGCTGCCGCATATGGGCTCGGCGACGATCGAGGGCCGCATCGCAATGGGCGAGCGCGTCATCATCAACATCAAGACCTTCGCCGACGGCCACCGCCCGCCCGACCGCGTCCTCGGCTCGATGCTGTAATTGGCCCGCCTCTCTCCGATGGCGCGCGATGCGCCTCATCCGAGACGCTTGCTGATGACTTCCGACCGTCCGAGCGATTGCCTGTAGCTAAATATCGGTCGGAGTGCGATTTAATGGCTTACTTCCAAAGACGCATAGTGAACACAATACGCCAATTTCTTTGTAGCCCTATTACGGCGCTGGTTGTTGCGCTGGCGTTAGGCGCAGCCGCACTGAGCGGACATTTCAGTAGCGTCGCAACCCAGGCCCTATTATTTGCAGCTTTCGCGGCAGCGATTTTTGGCCTGTGGGCCCAACCGTGGCTGGTTCTGATTGGCCTCGGTAGCATCATAGCCGGTGCGCTGGTTCTTCTTGGATATTGGTTCAGGCCAGATGTGATCCCCGCTTATTCTGGTGTTCTCGCTCCCCGAAGTACGTTGCTTTTTTCCCCGGACGGCGGGCAGATTACTAAAATCCAAATCGGGCAATCCAGGGTCTTTATTGTGGATCCAAACAACCCGCTGGCTGCACAACTATTTCCTGCCCTTCGAACAATACAGTTCAGAGTAGAAAACATCGACGGGGTGGTGAAGGTATCCGCGCACATGTTGGATCGCGAAGGTCATCTATTAATTGCAGAACTGGTTCGCAATGAGTGGAAGGTTGCTCCACCACCTCGTACATGGGATCGAAACTATACCGATGATGCCCTAGAAGTCAGAGACGATCGTGGTCTCGTAGTGTTGCAAGTTAGGGAACTCAAAGATCGTGTCCAGCTTCAAGGTCTGTGGTGGATCGATATGGGACCGCCAAACGGTATCAGGCAGTTGACTGTACGAGAAACCCCCGAGGGTGGCGAGGCACAGTTTATTATCAGCCCAGAGGACGCCAGCCCACCTCCAATAGTGCCAATGTTTACATATCCAAGCGACCGGCACTTTGGAGAATTGCGAAAGGCCGACTAGGTTAGGGCTTCCGGTTTGTGGCGTCCTTTCTTTTTTACGATGATGCGCCCCCGCGGGTTCCTGACTCGGGGTGCCGACCCACTCTGGACAGCAGCAAGGCGGACTAACCCGCCGCGATCCAGTCGACGACGCGTTCGCCGATCATGATCACCGTTGCATGCGCACCGCCCGAGCGCGGTATACGCGGCATCACCGACGCATCGGCCACCCACAAGCCGCGGACGCCCTTGACCCGGCAAGATTGGTCGACGACCGCCATCGGGTCGGCATCCGCTCCCATTTTACAGGTCCCCGACACGTGTCTGGCCGTGCCTACGGTCTGGCGGATCCAGAGGTCCAAAGCATCGTCGTCGGCGAGGATGTCATCCAGAGGATGGATCCGGTAATCGGCCACGTCCCTATAAGCATCGGATTTGAGCAGTCTCGCCGCCAATCGCAGGCCTTCCCGCACTCGCCGAATGTCGTTCGGATGCTGAAGGTAGCAATAGTTGAAAACCGGCTGCACCTTGGGGTCGGCCGAGGCGAGCCTGACATATCCCGAGCCATCAGGCAGCCCCAATGTGCATGAGATCCGTGCCGCCTGCTCGGGGGAAACGTCACCCGTCAGGTATTTGGTCCGCACACCGGGGACGCGCTCTTGCCGTTCGTCGACGACCGGGCCGCTCCTCAGCACCATATCGTTGACGGCGCTCGACCCGTCGGAGGTGTAGTGCAAACTGAAATGCACTGCGTCGCGGTGAGCCGCAAGGCAAACACCGTCTTTGACCTTGAAGGTCGCCTGGGCGCTGAGGTGGTTCCGGAGGTTCTGCCCGACGCCGGGGAGATGACAAACCACGGGGATCCCAAATTGGCGCAATTGGTCCTCGGGACCGATGCCCGAGAGCATGAGGAGTTGCGGCGATTTGATTGCTCCGGCGCTCAAGACGACCCGGTCAGCTTCGACAACGAACACCTTCCCACCGCTTTCGGCTTCCACGCCGACAGCCCGGCCATCCTTGATCACGACCTTGCGGACGAACACGCCGCCCCGCACGGTCAGGTTCAGATAATGGCGCACCGCACCCAGATGCGTCATCGCGGTGCTCATTCGTACACCGTCGATGTTGTTCGACGGAGAGACGCCAAGGCCGGCCGGGTGCAGGCCATTCTTGTCATTCGTCGTGCCGAACCCGGCCTCTAAACAGGCCGCTTGGAAAGCCTGTTGAATGGCAGGCCAGGGGCCCGTCTGGCGCCGCCTGACCGGCATCGGCCCATCCGCGCCATGGCAGTAATTATCCTGGATGTCGAGATCGCGCTCCGATTTGCGAAAATACGGCAGGACCTTGTCATACGACCATTCATCATTGCCGAGGGCCGCCCAGGAGTCGAAATCCTCGGGGAACCCTCGTTGCATGGCCTGACCGTTGATCGATGACCCTCCTCCGATCACCTTGCCTTGCGCGACGTGGATCGCCCCTTGCTCCTCGGTGATCGTGCCCCGCAAGGCCCAGTTGTGCCGTGAATCCGGGGCTTCTGCAAAGCGCGTGTGACCGAACTTGACGTCGTCCGGAAGATGGGCTGGATCAGGGTAATCGGGTCCCGCTTCCAACAAGAGCACGGAAGTCTGCCGGTTTTCAGCCAATCGACTGGCCAATACACATCCGGCTGCTCCTCCGCCAACGATCGCCACGTCATATTTCATGGTCTTTTCCTTCGATCACATTCCGCGGAGTCGAAGGTCCGCGATGGCTATCGTGGGGCGCTTTCGGCGGTCGCAACAAGCGCCGCTCATGCAATCCTGTTGCGCGAGAAAGCCGGGGATTGCCCGCCTCGCGGTGTCGGAACTTGCCAGCCGCGCGCGACCGGTGGGCGAGTCGCCTCTGCTCGCAGGCGCGTGATGCGCCTCACTCGGGGCAAATTTCGAGGCTAGGGTAAGGTCTGGCGTTTTCTTACTTTAACTGATTTCGACGGGGCTCGGCGATGTGCCTGCTTTTGATTGTCTTGTGCTGCGCGGCGGCCATGCGAGGATGGCGAGACGATCTCCCGTATTCCCGGTTAGGCGTAATTAATTCCCGATTAGGCTCGAATAAATTCCCGCTTCGCCCGACACGGGAATTTGCTCCTAAAGGCTTGAATTGGCTCCTCTTTTTTGTAACAAAACCGCTATTGGACGGAGCAAATCGAAAAATTCCCGTCTCAACGGGAATAACTGGGAATCTTCCGGTCAGAAATACCTTCGCCGGCGGACATTGCTCGGCGGGGCGCGTTAGCGGGTTGGTAAGGCAAGGTTCGGAGCGATCTTCATGAGCGCACCACCCGAGAGGACGAAGCGGTGCGGCGTCGGCGATCTCGTCAAAGGTGGCGCGCCGATTGTCGGACTGACCGCCTACACGGCGCCGATCGCGCGGCTGCTCGATCCGCATGTCGATTTTCTGCTAGTCGGGGATTCGGTGGGGATGGTGGTGTACGGCTTTGACACCACCCTGCCGGTCACCATTGACATGATGATCGCACACGGCGCCGCGGTGATGCGCGGTTCCTCAACGGCGCTGGTCGTTGTCGACCTGCCGTTCGGCAGCTATCAGGAGTCGCGCGAACAGGCCTTCCGCACCGCCTCTCGCGTTCTGGCCGAGACGGGTTGCGCGGCCGTCAAACTCGAAGGCGGGGCCGAGATGGCCGAAACCGTGCGCTTCCTCACCGAACGCGGCATCCCGGTCATGGGACATGTCGGGCTGATGCCGCAATCGGTAAACGCAGCCGGCGGCTTCAAAGTACAGGGCCGCAATCAGCCGCAGGCCGAACGTGTCTCGTCCGATGCCGCAGCGATCGCCGGGGCGGGCGCTTTCGCGCTGGTCATTGAAGGCACCGTCGAGCCGGCGGCACGAGCCATAACCGGGGCGGTGCCGATCCCGACGATCGGCATCGGCGCCTCGCCGATGTGCGACGGCCAGATCCTCGTTACCGACGATGTCCTCGGTCTCTTCGCCCAGTTCAAGCCGCGCTTTGTGCGACGCTACGCCGAGCTCGCGCCGTTGATAGCAGCGGCGGCCGCGGAATATGCGGAGGATGTCCGGGCGCGGCGTTTCCCCGGTCCCGAGCACTGCTTCGGGATGAAGTGAGCGTAGCTACCGCGCCAACTCGCGCAGCTCCGGCATCGCGCGCTGCAATCCGAGATCGACGCGCTCGACGACCTCGTCGATCTCTGCCCGCGTGATGCACAAAGGCGGCGAGAACGAAATGATCTCGCCATAAGGCAGAGCGCGCACCAACACATCCTGCTCCAGAAGCTTTCGCGCGACGATGCGATGAGCCTGGGTCTGCGGGTCGAAAAACCGGCGCGCTTGCTTGTCGGCGACGAATTCGACAGCAATCATCAGGCCGGCGCCGCGCACGTCGCCGACAAATGGGTTGTCATCGAGCCGTTCGCGCAACAGATCGCGCAAGCACTTCCCCATCGACGCCGAATTCTCGACCAGACCCTCGCGCTCCATGATGTCGAGATTGGCCATGGCGACGGCGCCGCCGACCGGATGGCCCGAATAGGTAAAGCCGTGCATCAGCGGCCCGAATTCGGGTGAGGAATCGCGCAACACCGCCCAAATGTCCTCGGAAATGACCGACGCCGAGAGCGGGAAATAGGCACTGGTGATACCCTTGGCGAGCGTCACGATATCCGGCTTCAAACCGAAGAGACCAGTTGCAAACCACGAGCCGGTGCGGCCGAACCCGGTGATAACCTCGTCGGCGATGAACAGGATGTCGTTCTCGGCGAGCACCTCCTGGACGCGCGCGAAATAGCCTTTGGGCGGCAGGAAAACGCCGCCCGTGCCCATAATCGGTTCGGCGATGAAGGCGGCGATCGTTTCCGGGCCTTCGCGGATAATCAGCGCCTCGAGGTGGCGCACCATCCGTTTGGTGAACGCTTCCTCGTCTTCGCCCTCTTCGGAGAAGCGGTAGAAATGCGGGCAGGAGGTGTGAAAGACCCCCTCGATCGGCAGATCGAAGGCTTTATGAAAGGCGGCAATGCCGGTTAGGCTCCCGGCGGCATAGGTCAGGCCATGATAGCTGCCGAGGCGCGAGATCACCTTCTTCTTCTGCGGCCGGCCGCGCAGATTGTTGTAATAGCGAACCAGCTTGAAGTTGGTATCGTTGGCATCGGAGCCCGAGGTGCCGAAGAACACCTTCGACAGATGCCCGGCGCCCGCTTTCTCGCGGAATAGGCTCAGCACGCGATCGGCGAGCCGGATGATCGCCTCGTTCGAGTGCGACGCGAAGGTATGATAATAGCCGAGATCGCGCATTGCCTGAGCCGCGGCTTCGCCGAGCTCTGCGCGGCCGTAACCGATGTTGACGCACCACAACCCGGCACCGCAATCGATCAGCTCTCGGCCGTGCCGATCCTTGACCCTCACCCCGGAGCCTTCGGAAATGATCGTCGGGCCGTTTTTCAGGTGATCGGCGATCGAGGTCGCCGGGTGGATCAGGCTTTGCCGATCCATTTCTTCGAGCGAGTAATTCTGAGCCGCTATCGACATGGCCTCACTCCAATCATATCCGTCGCCAATTGCCCCTCACATGTGCGAATACATTTCTTTGCCCGACACCTCCAGCTTTGCAGAGAGGATCGTGCCGGTTTCGCTTTCGGTGATATAGAGCGTCTTGCGATCTGGACCGCCATAAACGGCATTGGTTGTGCCGATCCCGGCGCAGGATTGGATCTCGGCGAGCGGCCGCCCCAATCGGCTGAATAGCCAGATCGATCCCATCCCGACATGGCAGACCGCAAGATTGCCTTCGGCATCCATCGCCATACCGTCCGGCCCCATGCCGCCCGACAATTGGATGAAGATGCCGACGCGGCCGAGATTGCCGTCGGGCAGGAGCGGCACCCGCCACACCGCATTGTTGCGGGTCACCGCGAGGTAGAGGATCTCTTCATTCGGGGTCAGCACCAGCCCATTCGGGGTCGGCACATTGTCCAGCAGCAATTCGAGACGGCCGCCGACGCGCAGACGGTAGAGTCGGCCGGTCGGATCGTGCAGGCCGCTTTCGCCCTGATCTGTGAAATAGAGATCGCCATTATTCGCGAAGACCAGATCGTTAAGCCCCTTGAAGCGCTCCCCGCGGGGCCGGTCGAGAAAGGCTTCGACCTTGCCCGAATGAGGATCGAGCAGCATCAGCCCCTGCTTGTGGTCGGCAATAAAGATCCGGCCGTCGCGGTGGATCTTCAGGCCGTTGGGCTCGCCGTCATAGCTCGCGACAACGGTGAACTCGCCATCCGGCGAGACCTTGAAGATTTGACGATAGGGAATGTTCGTCACATAGAGATTGCCGTCACGATCGAAGGACGGCCCTTCGAGAAAGCAATCGCGCACGACGCCGCTTTGTTTGCGCGGGTTCTCCTGGGCGCGCTGCGAGTCGGGTACACGGGCAAAGACCTCGGTTTTGACGACGGGCGGGGCAGCGTACACTGAACACCTCATAGTAATGGACTATGGCTCCTGAAAGCTTAGTCCAGGAGGCCGCTTGCCGGTCACCGAAATGTGAGATGCACATTGCCGATGAACATCATCTCTTCACCGCGTCGAGGAGCGCGTCGAGATGCCGGTTTATCCCTGGAATGATTACGGCGGCCGGCTTTCTCCGTTCAAACTCGTCGTGTTTGTCTCGCTCTTGGTGCCTGCAAGCTGGGTAGCTGTCGCCTATTGGCTCGACCTGCTCGGCGCGCGGCCTCTGAACGAGGCGATTCACCAGATCGGTCTATGGACTATCCGGCTGATCTTTCTGGCGTTGGCGATCACTCCGTTGCGGCAGATCCTGCAGCTCCCCCGTCTGATCATCGTGCGGCGGATGATTGGCGTCGCGGCCTTCGTCTACGCGCTCATTCATTTCAGCCTCTACGCGGCCGACCAAGCCGTCGACCTCGAAAAAGTCGCGCGGGAGATTGTCCTGCGGGTTTATCTCACCATCGGGTTTGCGGCATTGCTCGGTCTCACAGCACTGGCGGCGACGTCGACCGATGCCATGGTTAAGCGCCTCGGCGGCCGACGCTGGCGTCAACTGCATCAGCTCGTCTATCTGATCGGCATACTTGCCGTTATCCATTACTGCTTTCAATCGAAGCTCGATTTGTGGGAGCCGACAATCATGGCCGGGATGCTCTTCTGGCTTCTCGCCTATCGGTTGCTAGCATGGCTTGTCGGAGTGCGCGGGCGGCTATCGAACCTGTGGGTCGCCGGGCTGAGCCTTGCGGCGGCAGGGGTTACTTCATTAGGGGAAGCGGCCTATTTCAAGCTCGCCTTCCGGGTCGATCCGATCCGGGTGCTGAACACCAATCTGTCATTCTCGACGGGGATCCGGCCGGCGGTGGCTGTGCTGGCGATCGGGGTCGCCGTCTCAGCCGCCGGTGCGATCCGCGCGACGCTGATGCCGCCGGCCAAGCGGCTCAGCGCTGCGTGAGCTATTCCACGCCGTTAAGCGCGAAATCGAAAATGTCGAAATTGCGGAGACTACGCGTTGCAGCGATGTGGCGGTACTCAGAGGTCAGGGGCCGCGATAAGATGAATGGCACTCGCTGCTCGCCGAGCCCGCCATGCGAGCGCAAGCGATGACCGGCCAGCCCCGACAAATCGTGCTCGGCGCGCGAGGCGCCGATCGCCGTATTGTCGTCGCCCAGCACGACGAAGTCGGCCTCGCGGTCGAGCGGCAATTCGAACCGCTCCGCGGCAGCAGTTGCATCGAGCACCAAGGCCACTCCTGGCAATGCGGCGCTAGCTGCAATCAGAGACGGGACGTCCGCGACATTTCTAGCATAGACGCGGACAAAGGAGCCCAGGGCGCCATGATGGCGAACAAACGGATCGGTAATCGGGCAGATCACCCGCACTGCCTTTGGCCCGAACCGTTTGCTGAGTTCGTCCTCGAGGAAAATCACATTGGGCTCGCCGCCGGGTAGCGCTTTGTCGTTCATGCCGTGATCGGCGACAAGGCCCACCAACGCCCCCAGCTCGGTCAAATACCGCACGCGGTCGTCTATTGCCCGATTGAACGCGTCTGCCTCGGGGGCACCGGGTGCGTGGGTATGCTGCACATAGTCCGAAAGCGATAGGTAGAGGAGTTCAGCCTCGCCCCGCTCGAGCAGTTTGATCCCGGCATCAAGCACGAATAACGACAGGTCCGCCGAATACATGTCCGGCTTGCCGCGCCCGACCATCGCCTCGATCTCGGGGCCGGCACATTCGGACGAGAAACAGATGCCGTCGAGATTGCGTCCGAGCAGTCTGCGCAATTTGTCTTTCGCCGTGATCGCCGCCGTGCTGACGCCTGCACGAGCCATCAATGCCAGGATCGTTTCGCTGCGCATCAACCGCTCGTCGGTCATCATGATTTCGCACCCGGTTTGACGCTCGAGAAAGTAATTTCCTGCGATACCGTGTACCGACGGCGGTGCGCCGGTCACGATCGACACGTTATTCGGGTTCGTAAAAGTCGGCATCACAGCGTCTGCAATTCCGAGGTAACCACGCTCGCGGAATGCCCCGATCGTCGGGAAAATGCCGTCCGCGATGCCGCACTCGATATATTCGGGATCGCACCCGTCGACACAGATGACCACCGTCGGCCGTGCCGGCTTCCGGTATCGTCTCCCGTTCAGCTCGATCGTCGCGGGCATTGCCAAATTGACCTCTCACTGATTAACAAGACTGCTAACGCTGACCACTGAATGTACTCGCCTTTGGCAACCAGCCCCTCACCCTCCCGCTGCGCGGGCCCCTCCCTCTCCCCGCCAGCCGGGCGAGAGGCTTCAGCAGCCTACTCCCTCACTCCGCTTGCGGGGAGAGGGATGGGGTGAGGGGCGCGAGCGTCGAACCTTTGATAGCTGCGATGGCCAGCGTTACCGATGGATCTTCGTCGACATACCACGCCAGCGATGGGGCTGCTTACGAGCGGTTCCTTGGCCGCTGGTCGCGATTGCTGGCTGCTCCCTTTGCGCAGTTTGCGGCACTGCCAGAGGCTGGGGAGCTGCTCGATGTCGGCTGCGGTACGGGGAGCCTCGCGTTCCTCCTTGCCGAGCGCCAGCGGCATGGTCAGGTCTCGGGCATCGACATCGCCTTCCCTTATATCGCCTTCGCTCGTTCTCGGAGCGGCGCGGTCGGGCCGCAATTTACGATTGGAGATGCTTGCCGGCTGCCTTACTCCGACGGCGGTTTCGCCGCAGCGCTCGCGCAGCTCTCGCTGAATTTTGTTCCCGATGCCGCTGCCGCGGCGCGCGAAATGCGGCGGGTGGTGCGGCCCAGCGGTGTCGTCGCCGCTACGGTGTGGGATTTTCGCGGCGGCCTCGTCTTTCAGCGCCTGTTCTGGGACACCGCGGCCGGTCTCGATGCCGGCGCAGGTGCGGCCCGCGATCGGCTTTTTTCGAGCCCGCTCGCGCTGCCCGACGGTCTGCCGACGCTGTGGCGTGGGGCCGGGCTCGCCGCGGTCGAACGCGGATCAATCACGATCCGCATGGAATACGCCGATTTCGCGGATTACTGGGAGCCTCTCCTTGGTGGGCAAGGACCGGTTGGCAGCTATGTCGCCAGCCTAGCACCCGAGCGCCACACACAAATCGCGGAGCGGGTGCGCGAGGCGTTTCTATCCGGGGCGCCCGACGGTCCTCGCTCGCTGACCGCTACAGCGTGGGCGGTGCGCGGGGTGGTACCGTGATTTCGCCCTTGCGCCGGCAGTCAAACTGATATCGTTGCTCAATCGCACAAAAGGAGACGGAGATCATGAGTTCGAACGGGAAAGTGGCTCTTGTTACCGGTGGTGGCAGCGGCATCGGCAAGGCGTCGGCTCTGGCGCTCGCCCGAGAAGGGTTCGCAGTCATTGTCGCCGGCCGCCGCCCGGAGCCGCTGCAGGCGGTCGTCGGCGAGATCGAGGGCCTGCAGGGAAAGGCCCTGGGCGTGCCGACAGATGTTGGCAATCCTGATTCGGTGCGGGCCTTATTCGCCAAAACCAAGGAAACTTTCGGCCGGCTCGATGTGCTGTTCAACAATGCCGGCTTCGGCGCGGCCGCACCGATCGAAGAATTGCCTTTCGAGCGTTGGCAGGCGGTCGTTAACTCGATCCTGACCGGGTCGTTCCTGTGCACCCAAGAAGCCTTCAAGATCATGAAGGACCAAACGCCGATGGGCGGCCGGATCATCAACAACGGCTCGATCTCGGCGCATGTGCCACGGCCGAATTCGGTCGCCTATACCTCGTGCAAGCACGCGATCACCGGCCTCACCAAATCGACTTCGCTCGACGGTCGCAAATACGATATCGCGTGTGGCCAGATCGATATCGGCAATGCGCTGACCGAGATGACGCAGCGCATGCAGCGCGGCGTGCCGCAGGCCAACGGCACCGTCATCGAAGAGCCGACGATGGATGTGCAGAACGTCGCCCGCGCCGTCGTGTTCATGTCGACCGTCACACCCGAGGCCAATGTGCAATTTCTGACAGTGATGGCGACGAAGATGCCGTTCGTCGGGCGCGGCTAGACGGCGCCCGTTCCGCTCGCATACGAAGGCTATTATACCTGCCAGAAGAACAGGATCATCAGACAATAGAACGTTACTACAAGCGCGGCTCCGGCGATGTCGATTGACGCCGAGCTTCTCGTCTGAGGTTGCAGCCACCAGGAGAGGCGGCGGCTCGTCCAAGGCACTAGGTAATTCAGCAGCAGAACGCTTGCGACATTCCCGATGAAGAGCGCGACGGCGAAAGGCAGTCTCGCGCGATCGGTCAGGAGCGGACGGTGCACAAACACGCTGAACAAAAACACGACGGGATAGAGCATCAGCAGAACGAGCATGTTCTGCTTCCAAACCGCAGCGCGAGGCGCTCCCCCCGGTGGGGTTGAGAACCATTGGTCGAAGCCTGTCCGCGCGATGCGAGCGTGGAACTCTTCAGTGAAGGCGCTGGCTTCCTGCAGAAGCATGTGGCGTTCCGGCGAGTCGAGCCAGGCCTGCAGATTTGCTTCGCTGTCAAAGCGCACGATAGCTAGCCAGTCATCCTGTACGCCGGGCACCGGTGGCTCGAAGCGGTATCCTTGGAACCCGGGAGCTCGTGACTGGGCCAACGCTATGCGCTGCTCCCAGGCGCGATAAGTGCTCTCGTGCCCGGGCTTGATGCGCGTCGAGATAACCGCTGAAACCGGGGCGGGGAGCACGCCCGCGCCGGCGTCGTTGACTAGGTGGACGTCGTCGCGCCCAACCAGCATCGGCGCAATATCGTTCACCCGGTTCAGGCGTTGCTCCGAGCGGAGCCACGCGAGCGCTGCTTCGGCACCGGTAAAGCGCTGGATGATCACCCAATCGTCCTGAGCCGGCGGGCGCGGCGGGATCACCTTCTGATCGATAAATCCAGGAAATGCACCGATAACTCCGCTCGTCTCATCCTGCCAGCGAGCAAAAGCCTCCGTGAAACCCGGCCGGACCCGGGTTTGGGTCACGATCGTAACGCTGTCCTTGGGGGCCGCTGCGGTTGCGCCGTCCGTAACGCTCACGACCCCCGCCCGAGCCGAGCAAAGATGCGATCCGGCGTGAAGGGCAGATGCGCGAAGCGTACCCCGGTCGCGTCGGCTAGCGCATTCGCTATCGCCGGGGCGATGGGATTTATCGCGCATTCGCCCTGCGATTTTGCTCCGAGCGGGCCGATCGCATCATATGTATCGGCAAAGAAGATTTCGGAGCGCGGCACATCGGCGAAAGCCGGTATGCGATAATTGCGCAAGGACGGGTTGACCACGGCGCCGCATTCGTCATGGACCATGTTTTCAGTCAGCGCCCAGCCTAGCCCCATGGCGATTGCGCCGTCGACCTGGCCACGGCACTGCGCCGGGTTGATCAGCCGACCGATGTCGGCGGCGTGCACACTATGCAAGATGCGGATTTCCCCGGTGACGCGGTGGACTGCGAGCCGGATGCCGTGCGCGTTGAACGCGACTGAGCGAGGCGACAGATAGGCTCGGCGCTTGGCCTCGAAGCGATGGCCCGCTGCCGTTCCAGCTTCATGGAGCTCGGGCAGCGGCTTCCCTTGGTTGCCGCACACCACGGCGTCTTCCTCCAGGCGGCACGAGGCGCGATCGAGGCCCGTGTGCCGGGCGGCGAACTCGACGATGTTGTCTTGCAAAGCGTTGGCGGTCAGGTACACCGCGCGGCCGGCGACGACGGTGCCCGTGCTTGCGAAAGTCCCGGTGTCATAAGGGGTCAGGTCGGTATCGGCATTGACGATGAAGATGTTGCAGGCGCGCGTGTTGAGAACCGAGGCCGCGATTTGCCGATGCGACGTGACCGATCCGTTCCCCATCTCGGTCGAGCCGACCGCTAGGTGATAAGTGCCATCAGACAGCAGCGCCATTTGCGCTCCGGAGCGGTGCTCGGTTGGCGGGCCGCATTCCAGCATCGCGATGGCGATACCGGTCCCCTCCGCCCAATCGTTACCCTCGGGCTTCGCGCTGCCGCGGCGTGAGGCCAACGCCCGCTCGACCAGATCCAGGCATTGATCGAGCCCGTAGCTGCCGAAATCGACATCGGTCGGATCTTTCCATACCGACTCGATCCAATCGCCCCTTCGGATCATGTTTTTGCGGCGAATTTCGAAGGGGTCGAGGCCGATCAGCCGTGCCAAATCGTCAATCGCGCATTCGATTGCGAAGGTCGTCTGGGACGAGCCATAACCGCGAAAGCCGCCGCCCGGAATCATATTGGTGTAGACGGCATAGCCGGTCGCTTTCTTGTTCGGGCACCGATAGACGGTGAGCGGGCCCGCGACGGAAGCAGCGAGTGTTTCGCCGGCATGGCCGCCATAGGCGCCGGTATTGGAGACGACATTGACTTCGATCGCGGTCAAGGTGCCGTCGCGCTTGGCGCCAAGTTTGATCTTGGTCGTCATCTGGTGGCGCGTCGTGGCTCCAACGAACTGCTCCTCCCGGGTGAACTCCCATTTCACCGGGCGGCCGGTCTCGAGGGTGGCGAGCACGCAAAGATCTTCAGTGAGCATTTCCTGCTTGCCGCCGAACCCTCCGCCGACACGCCCAGTAAAGACATGGACGTCGCGCGCCGGCAGGCCGAACAGATAACAGAGCTTTTGCTGAGCGATAAACGGTGCTTGCGAGCTGGTGCGCACGTGAATACGCCCATCCTCGCCTCGCCAGGCGATCGAGCCGTGGGTTTCGAGGTGAACGTGCTGAACGCGAGATGTCGAATAGGTCATCTCGTGCACGGCATCGGCAGCCGCAAACCCGTCGGCAACACCGCCGACTTCGCCCTGGATATCGGCGTAGATGTTGCCCTGCTGGGCGCCGCCTTTGTCGTGAAGGATCGGCGCGTCGGGCGCCATTGCCGCAACCGGATCGAAAACTGCAGGCAAAATCTCGTACGTGACGTCGAGCAGCCGGCACGCCGCCGCTGCAGCGGCCTCGGTTTCGGCGACGACAGCGGCGACCCGCTGACCGACGAAGCGCACCACATTGTCCAGCATGTAAGTGTCGTCCGGATCGACGAGATGGTCCTCGTGGGTCGCGGTGCTGTAGAGCCGGCGTGGAACATCTTCCCAGGTGAAGACCTTGACCACACCCGGGACAGCCAGCGCCCTGTCGCGGCGGATCTCGGCGATGCGGGCGTGCGGATGGGGCGAACGCAACACCTTAATGTGCAGAAGACCGTCTATCGCCACGTCCATCGTGTAGCGCGCCCGACCGGTGACAATGCCTTCACCAAACGGGTTCGGCAAACTGGCGCCGCAGGCGCGGCCAGCGACATCATCGTCAGCCGCGACTGTGCCCCGAAGCGCGTCCTCGATCGCTCTGTAGCCGGTGCAGCGGCACAAATTGCCCTTGAGCGCGTGCGGCAGGTCGCTGCGTTGGCGCTCATCCAACGCCGCCGCCGTCATGATCATGCCGGCACAGCAATAGCCGCATTGGAACGCCTGGGCGTCGAGAAAGGCGCGCTGCATCGGATGCAATGCGCCGTTTTGCGCGAGGCCCTCGATTGTGGTCACTTCGTGCCCGGCGGCGCGGAAGGCCGGCATTAGGCACGAATGCACCGGATTGCCATCCAGCCAAACGGTGCAGGCGCCACAATCGCCGGCGTCGCAGCCTTTCTTGACGCCGAACACTCCTCGATCGCGCAAAAAGGTCCTCAGGCATTGGCCAGGCCGCGGCTCGGTCGAATACAGCCGGCCGTTGACTGTGAACCTCATGGCGTGATCGTCATGCCCTGGCTTCTGGTTCGGAAAGCTCGGTGCGAATCTGCTCGGCAAGATGGTGAGTGAGCTGGCGCTTATAGGCCGCCGAGCCGTGGACGTCGTGGAAATATCCGTCGGCAGGAATGCGCGCATCGATCTCTCGCCGCAGCTCGCTTGCTGACGGCACGTGCTCGAAGCGGAGCTGGATTGGTCGCGGCGTTGCCGCTGTGATCGTCAAGAGAAGGTCGCCCTCCCCTGCCACTTGGGTGCCGATGATCAGCGCCGCTGATCGCCCGAGACGGGTGAGCGAGGCATGGCGGAACGCAAATCGCTTAGCCAGCGCGGACGCCGGCAGGTAGATGCTCCGCAGCAGTTCACCGGGCCCCAGGATATTGGTGTGGTTCCCCGCGACAAAATCGACAGCCTGCACTTGGTGTGGGGGTGCATCGCGCGGATAAAGAGTATAGCGCGCCTCGAGCGCGACGGTCAGTGAGATCATCGGTCCCGCCGGCAAGGACATGCAGATGTTGCCGCCGACCGTGGCCGCATTCCAAATCTTGAACGATGCCAGAAATGCGTTGCAGCACTCGCGCACGAGCGGCATCGCGCGCCATTCGGCCGCTGCGGCAAACCGGAACAGCTCTGCGATACGGCACGTGGCCGCGATTTCGATCCCAGCCTCGGATGTCTGCAATGCCGGCCAATCCAGCTGATAGAGATCGATCAAGGTGTCAGTGGCGACCTGCGGCTCCGAAAACAGCCAAGTTCCTCCAGCCAGCCAGGCGTATCCATCGCGCCACTGGATGATCTCATCCGCCGCGGTCGGTCGCTTTATTTCCGTAATCGTATCAAGGTCCATGACGGTCTCTGATAAAGGACCAAACTGAAACGGAATAAGATCGGATGTCGTTTCTTCCGAGCTTATGGAAGCTCGGCCAAAGAGGTTGGACCCTGCCCGGTAGTGATGAGCATCGGCCACTGTCGTGAGCCGAATGGGACAGCCGGGGGCAGGTTGCGTTTGATGCCGCGCTTGTCGTCTTCGGCGACGATTGCGGCACGCGCGTCGCCGCCCATCAGCTCATAATCCATTAGGTAGTAATTTCCGAAGAACAGCTGTCCAACCGAGCGATCGGCAATGACACGGGTCAGCGCCGTCAGCATATCTTCGGGGGTCGTCGTAAACGAGATCGTCTCGAGAAGGATCAGCCGGTCATTGATCGCCTCGGGTCCAAAAAATTGCGCCAATACGCTGTAGAGGATGTTGTTTTGCCGGGCGACATAGATGGTGTTGCTCGCCGCGTAAGTCTTGTCCCAGTCGCTGCCGAGCATCTTTTTCCATCCCGCTACCACACCCATCCAATGATTCACCTGGGTTGTCGCAGCCCATTCGATGTTCAGCTTTAGCAACGGGTCCTGGATTTTAGCAAATTGCTGTAATGCCGGATAAGAGATAACCCCCTTCTTCAGGCAATCGTCCATGAACGAGATGTTGTTCTGCAGGATTTTCCGATTGGTGTCCTCCCAGTCCGCGGGCAGCGGCGCCTCATGCAAGCCGTCCAAGGCCGACTGCATCCTGCTGCGATAAGCGAGCATCGAGCCGCGCCAAGACTGGTCAGCGGGATTGTCGACAAATGGGCCTACCACCTCAGTCAGCGCCATCGTGCTGTGGCCGACGGATTTCATTAGTTGGTAGGCGGTCGGCACGGAGGGCGCCTCGAGCGGTTCCTTACCGGGCTGGTAGAGAATAAAACGACCACCCGCCCCGGAGAATAAGGCGAGGATAACCGGGTGATGAGCAAGAATATTCTTGCGAAAGATTGCGAGACTGTTGTCGTAAAGCTCGAACATCGTTTCGTTGAGCTGCAGAACGTTTTTGGTGGCGATGTCGGCCTTGCTGGTCGCGGCCGTGCTGACGAGCGTTTTCAGTTCCGAAGGCAGATCCTCGGCTCGCACGCCAACGCTCAAACCGAAAACCTGATAAATAAATATTGTGCCGTAGATGAGATGAACGGACGCTTTTTTCATGCTTCTCCCCTAACGGCCCGCGTCGAAACGCATGTACGTTCACGATCGACTGCTAGTGAACCCCACTGCGCGAGGCTGCCCCATCCTGCCGCAAGTCGATGGTTACGAAGGTGCCGGCGCCGCGAGGCCAAGTCAAATTAAATCTGACAAAATTATAACAATATATAAGTAAAATTGACCAACGCATTCGACGATTTGCGTGACACCGAAATGAACACCCCAACAAACGTGAACGTCTACAGTTCGGCAGATGCGTATCTAGAGAGGTGTTTGTAACTCGCTAGAGAGGCCCGCTTAGTTTTACCCAAGTGTCGTGTAAATGATTATCCGAAAGTCTTATACCGGTTATACGCACGTGACGGTGGCCTAGCTACGCCACGCCGTCGCAATTTCACCCTTGCAGGGAAAGCCGAACTGGTATCGTTTTTGTCCCGCGCAAGGGGAGACTATCGCATGAATAGGGGTCTTGGGACACAGCGGCACGCCATCGCGGCGGGCATCGCCGGCAACGTCATGGAATGGTATGATTTCAGCATTTACGGTTATTTCGCAACGACGATCGGGCGCCACTTTTTCCCGGCACAAGACGCGGTCTCCTCGCTCCTTGCCGCATTCGGTGTCTTTGCTGCGGGATTCTTTATGCGGCCGCTGGGAAGCTTGCTTTTTGGCCATATCGGCGACAGGAGAGGCCGAAAGCTGGCGCTCACGGCATCGGTGATGCTGATGGCAATTCCGACCTTCCTGATCGGAATTCTCCCTACCTATCAGCAAATCGGCGTCATCGCTTCGATTATGCTGGTAGTGCTGAGGCTGCTTCAGGGACTGTCGGTGGGTGGAGAATATACGACATCGTCGATCTTTCTCGTCGAGCGCTCGACTGCCGACCGACGCGGGTTTCTCGGCAGTTTTGCGCCGGTGGGTTCCTGCTGCGGTCTGCTCCTGGGGTCGGCAGTCGGCGCCGCAGTGACAACGGTTCTTGACACGACCTCTGTGGACAGCTGGGGATGGCGCGTTCCCTTTCTTATCGGCATCACCGTCGGCATCGTGGGTCTCTTTATCCGTCGACATCTGATCGACGACAGCGCGTCGCGCGGACAGCCCAGAATCGGATCGCCAATACGCGAGGCCTTCCTCACCGAGCGGGATACGATTGCGCGACTCATCGGGCTCGGTGCTGTCGGTGCAGTCAGCTTCTATCTGGCTTTTGTCTATGTCACCACTTATTTGCGGCAGATCGAGCACATTGCCCAGTCAAAGGCGCTCGATATCAATACGATTTCAATGGCCGTGCTGTTGCTGCTGCTCGCGCCGAGCGGCGCATTATCCGATCGCTTCGGCCGGAAGCCCGTTCTGCTTTTCGCGACCGGCGGGATGTTTGTCATGGCGTGGCCGTTGTTCTGGATGTTGCATCACAGCGAGTTCTCCGTGATCCTGCTGGGGCAACTCGGCTTTGCCGTGTTGAGCGCGTGTTTTTGGGGCACGGTCCCAGCGACGATGGTCGAGTTGGTACCCGCTCGTGTCCGCTGCACGGTGCTTTCCGTCGGTTACAATGCGGGGATGGCGATCCTCGGCGGGCTGACGCCAATGGTCGCCGTCTATACGGTCAAGCGCAGCCAATACGATCTGTCCCCGGCCTTCTTGCTGATGGCAGCGGCAATGATTTCCTTTGTCGTGGTGATAGGCTTCCGCGAGACCTATAAGCTACCATTGTCAAGCCCGGTCGCGGCGGCCGCCGACGCCGCGTAATCCCTCACTGCAGAAATCAGCATCGCCCGACAATGCTCGACACGTGGGGTTTCGCATCCGGGCAGTTTAGCCGCCTCGTCCCACAGCCTTATGCGGATCGCTTGACCGGCATAGGGTGGTGCGTCAAAGGCGGCAACCTTGGCCGCAGTGAATGGCCCGCCTTGCAGCTCCAGACTGCGCTGCGAAGCCGCGGAGAGGCGACCGAAATAGTCAAAATCGGTGGCGCACAGGTAGCGCTTTGCTGCGACATGCAGCCTCACCGGTTCGGCGACCGCCGCGCCGAACGCATCCAGCAGAAGACGGGCGCCGAGCTCTTCGTGTTGGTCATCAATACCGCCTAGCGCTGGGCGGTCACCGGCATCGTCGAGCAGATGACCGATATTATGAAGCAGCGCAGCCGAAAGGAGCGTCACCGGGGCGCCATCGCGCTCGGCGAGGAAGGCGCATTGGAAGGCGTGCTCGCATTGCGAGACCTGCTCTTCGCCATATTGCCTGATCCCCGTGGTTGTGAGCAGATCGAGCAACCTGTCGACCACCCCGTTCATCCGCTTTTCCTGACGATTGATGTCATCCTATTGTAGCGATCGATCGTTACCAGGCCAGCGGTCCACAGCAACAAGGACAGAAATATGATTTTGCGCTCGCTTCACTGCGCCGTTGTCGCCGCGACGTTCTTGGCAGCTGTAGCTTCAGAAGCACGGCCCGCGGTGATCTTCGATGGCGTCGCTGCCGGCGACGTCACGTCGACCGACGCGATCCTTTGGGCTCGCGCCGACGATGGCGGCAACACGACACGCCTGACGGCACAGATCGCTACGGACCCGGGTTTCACCAACATCGTGAGCGCGCTCGACGGCACCACCACCGCCGCGAGCGATTTCACGCTGAAGCTGGATGCAACCGGGCTGACCAGCAATACACGGTACTACTTTCATTTCGTCACGCCTGACGGCATCGCCAGCCCGACCGGACAATTCACCACCGCCCCGATGCCGAGCGAGAAGGTCGATGTGAGGTTTGGGTTCAGCGGCGATGCCGACGGCCGATTCCGGCCCTATCTCTCGATCGCCAACATCGCCTCGCAGAAGCTGAACTACTTCATCTTTCTCGGCGACACTATGTACGAAACGCCAGATGCGGGCTCGCTCGCGGTGCCGACCATCACTGGAGAGACAACCGACCCTGCGAGCCTTTCGAGAGCGCTGGCGGCATACAATCAGAAATATCTGAACAATGTTCTCGGCGTGAACGCGGCGAATGGACAGCCGGCCCTCACCGGTCAGCAGAGCCTACAGCCGATGCTGGCTGCGACTGGCACCTACACCTTGATCGACAACCACGAACTCGGCAACCGATCGCTGCAATCGGGCGGCGCGCCGCTCACGGCGACGCAAGGCACGACAGACCCGGCCTTTGATGTCAACAAGACTGGCAGCTACAACAATAAGACCCTGGCCTTCCAAACGATCGAAAAATCATATCTCGATTACCACCCGACGCGCGCCTCAATCGTTGGCTCGCCCGCAACCGGTTACATCTTGGCCGGACCGCAGGTCGCAGCACCTTCCGACCCGCGCAGCAACAGCACCCCGCGGCTCTATTTTTCGCAGCAATGGGGCGCCAACAGCATCTATATCCAGGTCGATGATCGCAGCTACCGCGACATCCGCCTTTCCAGGCTCAGAGGCGACAGGTCAACCGACGATCTGGGCCCGCGGGCGGACAATGCCGACCGGACGATGCTCGGCCCGACGCAGCTCCAATGGTTGAAAGCCACGCTGCTCCAGGCGCAGAGCAATCATATTCCTTGGAAGTTTGTGGTGATTTCCTCACCGATCGACCAGGTCGGTGGCACTCAGGCGCCGGACGGCAAATCCTGGTGGGGCGGATACCGCTCCGAGCGTAACCAGGTGCTGAAATTCATCGCCGCCAATCACATCGACCATCTCGTGTTCTTGACGACCGACGACCATCACACGCGGGTGACGCAGCTTCAGTACCTGACCGATCCAAGCGATCCGAACAGCAGGGCGGTGCTTCCCGGCGTATTTCAGATCGTAACCGGCCCGATTGGCGGGGGCGGCCCCGACAAATTCACGGACCATAGCTTCGCCGCGATCCAAAAGGCAGCCGTCGATCGCAATCTCAGCCAGCTCGAACAAGGAGAACCTCAACTGGGGCTGCCGGCGGACTTCCCCGGACTGCGGAGCGTCTTCCGGCAGGGCGATCCGAACGCCGCCGCCTCGCCGTCCCCAGTCGACTTCTTTTCACCGGACACGTTCAACTACACGATTCTGACTGTAGCGGCGGATGGCGGGCTGACGATCGAGACCTGGGGTATTCCGTCTTATCAGGAGAACATTTTTCCACAAAACGCAGCCGAAGCGATGCTGATCTTGCGTTTTCAGATCGGGCTGTCGGACGGGCTGTGAGGCCGTTGCATCTTTCTTACTCCTCCCCTTCCTCGATCGCGCTTTCGTGCCAATGACGCAGCAACAAGCGCGATAGGGTGTCGAGCACCAGGTAAATGAGGATGCCGGTCATCGACAGCAGGAGGAGCGCGGCAAAGAGCCGGGGAATAGCGAGGCGGTAGCCTGCTTCGAGGATGCGAAAGGCGAGGCCGGTCTCCGCCCCGCCGGTGCCGGCGACGAATTCGGCGACGACGGCGCCAATCAGGGCGAGACCACCGCTGATCCGCACCCCGGCGAGGAAATACGGCAGAGCCGTCGGCAGCTTCAGGTAGCGCAAGGTCTGGGCTTGCGAGGCGCCGTATAATCGGAACAGCGCCAGCAGGTTCCGGTCGGCGCTGTTGAGGCCGACCGTGGTGTTCGCAACCACCGGGAAGAACGCGACGATCCAGGCACAGACAAGCAGGGCAAGAAAGGGCTCCTGCACCCAGATGATGATCAACGGTGCGATCGCGACGATCGGCGTCACCTGCAGGATCACCGCGTAAGGAAAAAGACTGAGCGCGAGGACCCGAGAGAGCGAGAACAACAGCGCGATCCCGCCCCCCAGAATGGCCGCTGCTGCCAACGCCGCCAAGGTGATCCGCAAGGTCACCAGCAACGAACTCAAAAGGCTGGGGCCATCGGTCCACAAGGTCTCTGCGATCAGCAAGGGGCCCGGCAGGATGTAGGGCGGTATATCCTCGATCCGAACGACAGCCTCCCAGATAGCGAGCAAGGCGGCGCCCACTGCCAGCGGGGCAGTAATTCGCCACAAGCGCGCGGCGCTCATCGCGGCCCTTCCTCCGCCATTGCCGCTGCGAGATGCTCCGATATCGCCGTGCAAATCGCGGCGTAGGGCGGCGATGTCCGCAATGTGCGCTCGCGCGGTTGCGGCAGTTCGACCGGCAAGTCGGCGACAATGTGGCCAGGCCGGCGTGTCAGCACGGCGATGCGGGTCGACAGATAGACCGCCTCGAACACGCTGTGCGTGACGAACACAACAGTCGGCCGATGATTGTCCCAAAGCCGCAGCAGATCATCGTTGAGCGCCATCCGGGTGATCTCGTCGAGCGCGGCGAAGGGTTCGTCGAGGAGTAAGAGGTCGGGATCCGTTACCAGAGCGCGGGCGATCGAGACTCGCATCCGCATGCCGCCAGAAAGCTGGCGCGGGTAGGCCTGCTCGAACCCGGCGAGCCCGACCGCGTCGATTTCAGCGGTTGCACGCTCACGCTCGGCGGTCCCGACTCGTCCAGCGATCCGAAAGGGCAGCAGGACATTGTCAAGGACGGTACTCCACGGCATCAGGGTCGGGTCTTGAAAGACAAAACCGATACGGCCCGATGGAATTTGCCCGCCGCGGCTCGTCGCCAGCGACAAATGGCGAAGGCCGGCGCTCGGCTCGGTGAGGCCGGCGATGATCCGCAGCAAGGTGGTTTTGCCGCAACCGGACGGACCCAGAAGGCTCAGAAACTCACCCCGGCGGATGTCGAGATCGATCGCCTCGAGTGCCGCTAAACCGGAACCGAAACGCTTGCCGATGCCCCGCAATGTGACAACCGGCGTCAGCGCTCCATACCCGCTTTCTTATTGACGAATTGCAAGGTGAACGCCTTGTGGAAGTCGAGATTGTCTGGATACACGCCGGCCTTTGCCATTGTCTCGAAGAAGTCGCGCCAGCGCGCCTCGGTCATCGCCCCGATTCCGTTCGTTTTGGCATCCCCGCTGTCGACAATGCCGTATTCCTTGATTTTGGCGATGCCATAAGCGAGCAGTGCATCCGTCATCTCCGGGTTGTCGTGTTTGATCAGCATGTTCCCCGGCGCGGGATCGCCATAGAGATAGCTGTACCAGCCCTCGATACTGGCATCGACAAAGCGCTGCACGAGGTCCGGGTTTTCCAGCACCCGTTTGTCGGAAGTCTGGATCAGCGACCCGTAGCTCGAATAACCGGCATCGGCGAGCAGCAGAACAACCGGCTTTACCCCTTGCGATTCGATCGTGAAGGGTTCGCTCGACAGATAGCCCTGCTGTATCGCTTTGGGATCGGCGAGGAACGGCGCGACGCTGAAGGTGTAGGGCCGGAGCTGCTCGTCGGTATAGCCGAACTTGCTTTTGAGGAAGACCCAGCTGGTGATACGCGTATCCGAACCGATCATAATCGGTTTGCCCTTGAGCGCGGAGAGGGCGTCGTTCCCTTGCCCCGGATGCGCGACCAGCACCGACGGATCCTTCTGAAAGATCGCCGCGACCGCGACCATCGGAATGCTTTCGCTGACGAAATTGAGCGGGACGAAGGAATTGGGCGCCAGGTTGAAGTCGAGCCGGCCAGCAGCAAGTAGTTGCGCATGATTGACCTGAGGTCCGCCCTGTCGCAACGTCACCTCTAGCCCGTGCCGCTGGTAAATCCCCGTGGCGATCGCCTGGTAATAGCCGCCGTGCTCGGCCTCGGCTTTCCAGTCGGTGCCAAAGCTGACCGTGTCTGCCGCCACCGCGAGGCTGCCGACAGCAGAGTGGGTAGCAACCCACAGAACGACGCCGATCAGAACCCGCATTCCCGCCAACCCTCTCTTGTCGGACGCTGCAAGTGTAGACGGCAGGCGGTCAGCCGTCATCCACCCGCGCTCGCAAAACACGCTGTGATCGTGTATTGTCAAGGAAAGGCCCGGTTGCCATTGCGGCGGGGCGAGCGCAGGGAGTGCGCGATGAAGAATCTGCTGACCGTGGTCGGCGACGGCAATGCGGGGCCGGTGCTCGACACCGCATTGATGGCGGCGCAACGCTTCAACAGCCACATCGTCGGGCTGCACAGCCTGACGACCGAATACGCGGTCGTCTTCGGCGGCGAGATGGGGTTTTCGATCTCGTCCGAGGTCGATCGTACCCTCGAGCGCGAGGGCCATGAGCGGCGCGACCAGGCGCGCCGGCTGTTCCGCGACTTCATGGACGCCAAAGGCGTTCCAGTCGGGCCGGTACCTCCGGGGCACAATGGCCCCAGCGCCTCCTGGCGCGAAGAAGACGGCAGGCAGAACGCCGTCGTCGGGATGATCGGCCGGGTCTACGATCTAATCATCGTCGAGCAGCCCGAGAAGCTCGCCTCGATCGCCGAGGCCACCCTCGAGGACGCATTGTTCGAGAGCGGCCGTCCGGTATTGATGGTGCCAAAACGCAGCCTGCCGACTTTGGGCGAGGTCGTCGCGATTGCCTGGAATGGCAGCACGGAGACTGCGGTAACGGTCGCCATGGGCATGCCCTTCCTCAAACAGGCGCGCAAGGTGGTCGTCGTCGCTGTCGGTTCGCAACACATGCCGGAGCCGGGGCCCGAGGGCGAGGAGCTGGCGCGCGCCCT